>LWDU01034303.1_pt1 | contig 38919 bp, 30 predicted proteins | sample 727161 | NCBI WGS metagenome assembly LWDU01 (sample SAMN04566230, study PRJNA314399) | hydrothermal vent metagenome | isolation source: deep sea hydrothermal plume seawater | place: Mexico: Gulf of California, Guaymas Basin | collected 2004-07-11
TCTTATAAGTCTGGAAAGCTGTTAGCTCCTGACTGAGGCAGTGACCTTCTCTGGGCGTGCCAAATTAAAAAGCCCACCTTGCGTGCGTTTTTTAATCTCTCTCGACGCATCCCCCAAACCAAACTACTGTATTTTTACTCTGACCCTATTTTTTTCTACAAATAGCCCCGTCTCGTGAAATGCAATTTTCTAACAGAGACATAACGCTTTTAAAGATCAAAGGGGGAAGATCAATCTATCCCATAGTTACTAATGAGAGGATAAAGGGTATGTCTAGAACTAACATCGACGAAAATCCACTGTTGGAATTAATGAATAATGAACTATCTCAGTTTACAGCTGGAACTAAAGACAACATCAGGTTTAAAGGAATCACCATACCTATGGGGACCCTAATAGTTTAGGGTCCCCATTATTCATTTTACTTGTTTGTTACTGATATTGCGTCCTGGGAGCGCGGATACTATTACAAATGCAAACATTCCAATACCTATCGGGATCCCAATAGTTCGATAGAGGAGGAGATTGTCTACTAGCCAAAAATCGATATATCTAGCCCAGAAATCTAATGGAACAAGCAGAAAAAGCGGTGCTTCTAGAAGTGAAAGTACACCCAAAACCTTGAAAAATGTTTGGAATTTCGCAACACGCGCCGCCAATAAGAATGCTGTCCCCAATAGTAAACATAATGCAGCAGAAGAAAATATCCCTACTTCAGATTTAAAAAACTCCCCCATTGCACTTACGAAGGAGGTTGATATCGCAACTGCGAGGCAGATGAGTATGCCGATAGCAGCATAACCCAAAATAATCATCGCCATAACTCTAGCTAGCATATGAATCACCTCGGGTATTGGGGAGACTCGATTGATTGAGCCATGCCGCCATGGCTGACTCTTCCAATTAGCGATAATACGCCATTTCCAACTCCGCCGGGGAAATGTTGCCGATGGGCTCCAGTAGCCGACGGTGATTGTAACAAATGGGGTCAGAGTAAAAAGACTGTATTTTTACTCTGACCCCATTTATCCTGTTTGTGCTTCTTAAACACCAACACGGAGGATGCTCAATGAGCAAGCGTAAGATCACCGGGATCGCGACCGGAGTGGTACTACTGGTCGGAGTGCTGAGCTGGATGTTCACGGCGCCGTATCTCGGCAACCAGGGACTTTCTCGTACGCCCGGGGTGATCATCGGAGGGACGGATACTCCGGCCCCTGGCGACTTCACACCGCTCAATGATATCTCGGGCCCCTTGCTCATGAAGCAAAGTGGCTTCCCGCCGGTGGTCGTCTATCTGTCGTATGTTGGCACTCCGGAAGGCGTGATTACAGCCACCCGCCCGGACGGAGGGTACTGGGCGCAGCGCGTGAGGGACCGTGGTGGTGACGGATGGCTGCGCATTGGCGACGCGACATATGCGATGGAGGCCACCGAGGTTATAGGTGACGCACGCATACCCTTGCTCGAGCAGTACTCGGCCAAGGGGGGCATGCCGATGGACAGGGCAGTCGGTGGCCCGGAACCGCTCCGCGACTGGGAGGTCTTCTTCTGGACGCCTAGATAGGGCGAGAGAATAAATGGGGTCAGAGTAAATATACTGTACTGTATGTTTACTCTGCCCCATTTACTTTGTTCCGCACAAAGACAAGCAGGCTGTAGTCTGTTCAACTTTCAAGACCTAACCCCATTTATTAAAGGAACGGGAGCATGTTCGAACAGCTCGAGAATACTTCGGCCGCGCTCTGGGTCGGTGAATCCTTGTGGGGCTATCCCTTTCTTTTGAGTCTCCACGTTATCGGGCTAGCCGTCGTTGTCGGTATTTTTTCGATGCGCGATATGCGCCTGCTTGGACTGTTCAGCGGAATTCATCCGGCGGCGTTTTTGCCGCTGAGTAAGTTGGCCCGAGTCGGATTCATCATCAACGCAATTTCCGGGATTCTTCTGTTTACATCACAGGCAGTGACCTTTGTTAACAACACACCATTCCTGTTGAAAATCAGCTGCGTTGCAGCCGGCATGGTATTGGCGGAAGTCATTCAGTCACGACTACGCAGTGAATTGGCCCTGGCTACGGGTGAGCTTAAAATTAGCGGATCAACCAGGCTTATCGCTATGGTCTCCCTGTCATGCTGGCTGGCTGCGATCGTCGCCGGTCGCCTCGTTGCTTACTTCTGATCGGGGGTATTCATGCTGGAATCATTTGCATTCTCAATTGTCGACAGCTCCCTGACCGAATGGATACAGCTTAGCTACTGGCTGTGGCCGGTGCTGGAGATCATCCACTTTATTGGTCTTTCGCTATTACTGGGTGGACTGATTGTTGTCGATCTGCGCATGGCTGGCCACTTCAGGACCCTGAATCTTGCGGCGACACACAAGCTGTTGCCACTGGTGCTGGTCGGCTTCGGCCTCAACCTCATAACAGGCGTGTTGTTTTTCTATGGCGACCCCCTGCGTTACTCGGTGAATATCGGTTTTCAGATCAAGATGGTGCTGGTCATTCTGGCAGGACTGAACACTCTGATTTACTACTGGAAAATAAAACCAATGATGGTCACATGGGATCCCCATGCCGATTCTCCGGCCCTTGCGAAGTTCGTTGCTTACGCGTCATTGTCGGTGTGGACCGGCGTGCTGTTGTGTGGGCGCTTGATACCCTACGTCGGCACTGGCTAGAAGGTTTTAGTCTGAACCCTTCTTCTACCCGAGCCTGCCTGCCACTGCTTATTTGTATTTAGAAACATAAAAGCGCACCGAGGCTCGCGCAGCTTCTGGGTCGCAATCGTAGGCGGCCAGCTTATAGCCCTCACGAGCAGGGGTCCATCGAGTTGTGTAAGACGTCGGTTCACGCAGAAACACGGGGTCGGCTACTGTCACCGTTACCCGCAGATCTTCGCCGTCCATCCAGTAGCGCTCGCTAACAACCTTCTGTGACGAAGAGGGTATGCCGTTGTAGTCGTCGAAACCGGCGATGTCGAAGACAAAGTGCGTGGTCTCAACCAGTAGCGCTCCGTCTTCGTAGTGACCGACCGAGAATCCCTGGATACTGAAATCCACCGAGCTCGGCTCCCGCCCGTCAAGCCATACGATACGTAGCTGGTCGTCTTTCTCGTACCTGAGCATCACTCTATCTGGCCATTGCACCAGCTCCATGTGGTAGGGGTCGTACTGAATCGCTGGCGACGACGCTGGCTGACAGTCGTACTTGGGCGCCATGATTTCTTCCCACACTTGCTGATAGGCGAGTGCGCGTTCATTCAGTACCGGAAAGTTCTCCTCACCCCAGGGCACATGCTCACCGTTGACAGGACGCGCCCCAAAACCGCCATCCCAGATGCCTGCCAGATCCGGGACCTCATTGTCCGCCGACTGCGCACTCAGCTGCGGGATACCAGTTGCCATGAGCAGCGTAAGCATTACCGCAGCTACGGCATTTTCTTTTATGAACACTGTGGCCTTTATAATTGTTTGCATAATTTTCCTGCCTTCAGATTTAATTTCGCAGATGTTCCTGCCTTCGATGCCGATTTCCTAATAAGTATCAAAGGTTTGATTTAAAGGTAATTCACCAGGCGACATCATCGAGACTGAGGCTGTGGTGCTGGCGGTTTAGCGGGGTGGCTGTTGCCGCTCCTCGACGCGACCACCCTCGAGCACAGGGCTGCCGTCGGCTTTCGTCATACGTACGCAGCACAGACCACGTGAGCCCTCGGCTCGGGATGGGCGGCCCGAGGCCTTCACCATCAGGCCCAGAGGCAGCGAGTCAGGTGTCCAGCCAGTGCGTCTGAGACTCACCGGCGCGCCAAGCTCGATCTGCCACTCAGTTGTTTCCCCATTCGCCCCGCTTACGTCGAGGTACAGGAACGCATGGGGATTTCTGAAGACGAATCGTGTCACCTTGCCCTCGATCTCGACGCGTTTCTCCTGATCGTAAAAAGGCGCGCTGGAGTGGTGGGCGACGACTGGCGCAACCACGAGTGCGAGTCCTGTGCCGGCCGCTGCCGTGGCGGCTGCTATCCATCGGTTGATGCGCATTAACTTCTCTCCTTAGCTGATAGTCATCGGTTGTTCAGTCTGAAAGAAGATTAATAACTATTATCGCTTTAGTCAACGCCACCACAATAAGGCTGGCGCCCATGGAGTTTTTCACCATAGCCCAGATGTTCTGGAAACCGGTTCTCAGGATCAGAAATTCAATTACTGATGAATCAATCCACTAGAATGTGAAAGGGGTATCTGAAACCATGATTATTTGACTATCGACGTCGCTACGACCTCTGAACGGGATAGCCTGGGATTTGAATCATGGGCATTGACAGTGACTTCGTTCCAGCCCATCACAAATCCTGTTCCGAATGAACTGATTGAGGGAATCAATGAGTCTGCTCTGGTCCTGCTGAGCCGTTGAATTTTCGATTTTGGCTTGCCTACTGCATTGAGTTCCTGGAAATACACTTCGTGTTGCTCCTCGTCACTGTCACTCCAGGCAAGGCCCAGTTTAGCTCCGTTCCATGCCAGGTACGAGCCAATCGAATTACCATCGGTACTACTGATGCGAATAGCTCTCGATTCCAGATTTTCTCTAAGTCGTGGACTCGAAATTTCGGTGAGTTCACGAACAGTGACATAGATTTCATTATTGCCAGACAGCTCATCGAACCAGGTCAGTGCAATCTTGCCTTGCCGCAGCGCTATGTCCGGGTATTTTGAGGCGTAGCCATCATCGGCGCTGAGCCGATTGACCGATATGCCTGCATCGGAAACCCGGGCAACATAGAGTTCGCTGGCAACAGTCTCATGCTCGGCATCAAAGGCCAGTAGCGCCGTAGCTGAGACGTCGTCAGTTTCTATGGCTAAATTGAGATTCCAGGTGGTGGTGCTGGCTGTGGCAACGAAGAAGGGCTCGGATTTATTGGAGCCGGCGGCGTCTATCCGGACAGCGACCACCGCAGCGGCACCGGGCTGACCGTTAGTATCGATGGCAGTTTCTAACCAGGCAACAAACAACTCTGCGCCCACCGTTTCGAGCACTGGAATTCGGGCATCGATATCGGCAAGTGTGAGGTTCCTGATCCACAATTGCTCACCCTGTCGATTCCAGAGACCGAGCCTCACCACACCGTGGTCGGAGGCATCTAGTTCATACCAGGTGGCAGCGATGTTTGCACCCAGCGCCACAATGTCGACTTCGTACGATTGCGCATCATTTTCGCTGAGTCGGAATTCGGTAGAAATCGGTTTCAGCTGATGGTCCAGCAGGCGCAGGTATATTTCAGCTTGCGGATGACGCGTATCGTACCAGGCCAGGGCCACCGTATTGTCATCCAGGGATTCAATATCGGCTTCGAAGGCACCATAGCCACTGTTACTAACCTGAGTGATTTCATTACACCCTGGTAGCAATACGAGTAGCAGGTAGATCAGATTCCGCAAGATTCTAAACCGCAGTGGGGCGATTCATTCTGCGGCGGAACCACCAGAATAATAGTAGTAATAATACCAGGCCCTGGAAGATATAAGCGAAGCTGCTATTTTCCAGTGCAGAGAGGTCGATTTGCAGCGGCTGGGCCTGGGGCTGCTTTATGGGCTCCATGGCGAAGCCTTGCAGCGTCGCAGCGGTTTCATATAGCTCGGCGATGCGGGCATCGTTATTGTTGGCGAAATTCTCGGCGGCGCGGGCAAGCGTTTCGATGCTGGCCTGAATCGCAGTTTCCACAGCCTGTCGAAACTCCGACAAATCCAGGCCCGACAAGCCGCTGTTTTCACCCTCGAGCAGGACGTATTCCATCAGTCGCGGATTACCGCAGCTGACTTCGGTGCAGTTGATGCCGTGCTTATTAACCGAGTCGACATAGGCTTTGAGCAATTCGGTCAAGGTCTCCTGATCGGCATCCCAGTATTGCTTGCGAATCGTTTCCAGCATTCGCACCGACAGATCCTGAAACGCATAGGGTGAATTGTCGTCAAAAAATTCTTCCATGCCCAGTTCGTACTTGTCTTGCACGTAGACAGCGAACGACTGTTGCCACATATTATCATCGATGGTTTCCGACACCGTAGCATCCCAGCCCCACATATATTCCACGAACTCAACCATGTTGCGGGCGCCGGCATAGCCTTCGGCCTGCATGCCCCGTATCCAGGTAGGATTGATGTAGCGGGTATTGAATTCCATGCCGATAAATTTATCGATACTGGACATTTCCGGTTGTGAGGGATTGCGGGTGTTGGTCACTAACAGATCGGGCGCGTCTCCATCCACAGTCTTGATGGCGGCGGCCAGGCCTCCCATGTACATGAAGAAGTCATCATTATCCAGCGCCCCGTAGAGCATGGTTGAACTTGAGTGCACGACCTTATCCACGCCGGCCAGGGCGAGCTTGAATACGTCCTGCATGGGCTCGCCCCAGAAGCCGTTGCCAAAACCGTGCCCCATCTTGTTGATATAGTCATTGACCATGCCAAGATCTGAATCCCAGGTACCGCTGGCCGCAGCGATATTTGAAGTATTCAGGCTATAGGTGCCAGGTGGCTCATCAAATATACGTACACCGGCTCGCCGGTCGGCATCCTCCTCGGAATATCCTGAATCCATAAGCGCCGCTCTGGTGGCAAGGTAGTGATCGCGAACGAAATTCTCGGTTTCCTGCAGGGCCTTAACTTTTTGCACGGCCTGATCCATCAGCACGGTCACATTGTTGAACATGCCCTCAGCCGCGCTGGCGATGATGATATCAATCCGGGGCCGACCGAGTTCCGAGGCGGCAATGACTTCGATGCCAACCACCTTGTCGCGGCCATCCCATACCGGTCGCGTTCCCAGCAGATAAAAAATCTGTGACTCCACGATGCCCTCATGACGCATGGTCTCGTCGCCCCATATCACGAAAGAAATTTTTTGCGGATATTCGCCGTGCTCAGCGAGGTGATCTGCAAGCATCTGGTCTGCCAGTTTGACGCCTAACTCCCAGGCCGCCTTCTTCGGCACCTTGTCTGGATCGATACCATAGAAGTTTTTGCCAGTGGGGTAGGCATCGGGATTTCGTATCGGTTCACCACCGCTGCCTGCGCCGACAAACCCTCCAGACAGGGAATTGAGCAGGCTGCCTATCTCTCTACCGGCTGACTCTATGATGCTGTCTTCGATTTGTTGGGAATAATAGAATTCTGATTCAGGTAGCTGGGAGCGGTCAGCCGCGAAAATCGCCGCTACCGTGGTCCGCCGCATTTCTTCGGTCGGTAGTTCGCCAAAGGTATGCAAGCCGTAGGGAATGAACTGGCTTCGTAGTGCCACCATGTGGTCCTGAATCTCATGCAAGAGCTCATGCTCCAGCAAGTCGCTGGCATCTAGGGTCAGCGCGATGCCCAGGCTCTTGGCGATGCCGGTAGCCTGTACCTGTTCGACGATCTGCCGGGCGTAGATTTTCGCCAGCGCCTCGTTCTTGTGGAGATTGTTGTGATAGTCATTAATGGATTCGCTCAAAGCCGCCAGATCGCTGTACAGATCGCTGGCGATAAAAGGGGGCACCATGTGATCTACCAGGGTCGCCATGCCGCGACGCCGCGCGATCAGGCCCTCACCTACCACATCGACGTTGTAAATATTGATGTTGGGTATGTCGGCGAGCAGGGCGTCGGGCGCGTCCTCTGAACTCAGACCGGTATCTTTACCATCCAGCCACTCCAAAGTACCATGTGTCCCCATATGGATAATGGCGTCTATATCAATCTCATGGCGCAACCAGGAATAGGCGGCTACGTACTGATGGTGCGGTGCCAGATCATCGGCGTGATAAAGCTTCTCCAGGTCCTCACTCCAGCCCCGCACCGGTTGCGGCATCAAGATAATATTGCCGTATTCGAGTCGCGGTATGACAAATATCTTGTGGTTTTCAAGCTGATAAGTCATCAGATCTTCTTCGGCGGGGTCTCCCCAATCCTGCAGAATTTTGTTGCGTAGTGACGGCTCTAGGGCATCCAGCCAGGTGTTATAAGTCTCCACTGTTACCGCGTCAAAGCTGTTGAAGGCCAGCATTTCCTCCATATCTCCCGGGGCATAACTGCCAATGTTGCGGGCCCTGGAGGTGATGTCAGCAAGAATACTGTCGGCACTGAGATCGGCATCGCCGAGGTCGTAACCGGAATCTCGCATCGCCGAAAGAATATTCTCCAGAGATTCGGCAATATTGAGATAGCTGGCGCCGATACTGGCTTTGCCGACCGGATAATTGTAGAACATCATCGCGATGCGCCGGTCCTGCACTGGCTTCTGCGCCAGGCGTGCATAGCGCAGGCCACGCATTACAGCCATCTCAATACGTGGAGCTATTGGCTTGTCTACCACGATGGAGATATTGGTGGCGGCGTCAAATTGCCGCTCGCGAGAGCCAACGACGGTGGGCGCAATCAATCCCGCCAATTCCGGTACTGCCACCTGAAAGGTGCCTTCAAACAGCGAAAGACCCGTAGATGATTGCCGCCATTCCTGCTCAGAGCGCCCGTAAAGTGTTGCCAGATTGATGATCGGGATATTGATATTGGCCAAGGATCGGGAAGAATCGAAGTTGGCGAAACGCATCAGGAAACTCAGGCCGACATCCGCCCGCGCCGCACCGTTTTCATCGATCAGCATGTGTTCGAACGCAAGGTGGCCGGGGAAGCCAAAGAAGGGAATTGCGATCGCGCCGGCGCGCTCTATTTCGGCGATGATCGCATCCACCACTTCGGTTTCGCTGCCGTAAAACGTTGACTTGTAAAAGCCAATAGCAACCCGAAGCTTGTTTGCCTCCATCAAGCCTCGCCCATGCATCCAGGCCGCAAACTCATCCCAATCTTCGAACGCCTGTCCGCCAGCATCACCGGGGTAGTAGTAGGCGAAATCCAGGCTGGGCTGAGGCGGGGGGATGGTCAGGCCTGTTACTCCGGCCAGTTGCAGGGAAAATTTCAGTAAAGACAACTGGTTTTGCTGGCCACCATTCTGCCAATAAGCCAGCGCGGTTTCATCCCATACCGCACCTTGGCCAGTGAAATAGTCGAGTGGCTGCACGCCGCTTCCTACCGCAATCACCGCGCCGTCTGTGGTGACCTCATTGATCAAATCGATGTCGTGGGCCGCATTAAATCGATCCAGTATCGACTGATTCATCATATCCAATACTAAAACGTCAGAATTGGAAATTACCCCAGGGTCGGCTTCAACCAAAAAAGACTCGGTCAGAAATTGCAGGGAGATGCGCCCGTCCAGATCCGGGTTTTGGCGAATCAGGCTGCGATAGGCCTCCAGAGTTCCGATCATGTTGCCGTCTGAAAACAGGTAGCTAATGGTTATTTGATCGTCACTCGGGTCGGCGTTCGGCTCAGTCTGGGCAGCAGCAGGGGCTATGAGTAGCAGACAAGTCAGGGACAGCAGCAGGGGCAATAAAGAGGATGACCTTGTCGAAAGGGATCGAAGCATGGGGCACTAGTTGCCGTTTTCCACTTCCGGGACGTAGATAACCTGGCCATCGGGGAGGCGGTAAGCAATGCCCAGGCGGACTCCATCACCACCGGATACGGCATCGGCAGTCACTCTGTAGGCTTCAATTTCCGTACCCCGTCGGGTGATGATCTCCTGATCGCCATTGGGGTTGGTTAACACCATGGTGACTTCCGTTTCTGGATTCAATAAGCCTCCCATGCGATAAACCGAGAACAAGGAGATCATCAGGCCGACGATAAACACCACCGATACGTCGAATAGATTGGCGATTCCCGCCAAGGGATCTTCTTCGATTTCTTCGGGCATCGGCAATTTCAGAAATTTGCTCATGAGTTATTATGCAGCCGTTTCCGCTAATATCCGCTCGGCGATAAAGCGTAGCTCTCTAATGGCCTCATTGGCCCATCCCTGCCGAACCATGTTGATGACATAGGCGCCGGTACCGCAGGCGAGCCCGATAATGGTAGTGGTGAAGGCGACAACCATTTGCCCTGCCATGGCTTCGAGGTTTCCTGCTGCCATGGCGGCAAGAGATACTCCCATGGGGATCAGGGTTCCCAACAGGCCAAGACTTGGGCCTACCTTGATTAACATCTTTGATGGATTAAGCTCGTGCTTCAACCCTTCTTCGGCCTCCATCACCAGATGTTCCAGGCCGCCGTCCTTCAGCTCGCCTGCCGCCTTATTGTGATGCACAGCTTCGACAAAATTTTTCAGGAAGGCTGGCAGGTGGGAAAACTCTGTGGCGTCGGGATTGAGAATTTCCACGTCTTGCAGCCAGACCTTTATATTGAAGCCAGTTCGTTCCTTGCGCCTCGATAAATATTCGATGAGGCAGACCCCGGCCATAAAACACACGGAAGCGACGCATACCCATAACAGGAGCATCACCGGAAATCGCAATACCTGGCTCAGCCCGAATAAACCACCCTCGAGGATACCTAATAAACTCATCGCACCTTCCATTTTGCATAGATGCCACCCAGCACAAGAAAGGCGAGGGACAAAATTAGTACTCCGACATTGGCGTAGGTCTCGGTTTGACCCGCGTCCAATGACTGTAAATTTGAGGCTACCTGCCAACCCGAAATAGCTGTTGGTACAATGCTGACTACCAGTGACAGGGCTATGACAATTAGAAGTGCCTCATCACGTAGCTGACTCGATCCGAAATCTTTTTTGTGTATGGCGCAATAAAATGTGATTGCCGCAACCAGGCTAACAGCAACTGTCACTATCGACCCCGGATAACCCAATGTGACCAGAGCATTTATCCACACTGCCCCCATCATGCCGCCCAATACTACCGCTGCGGAACGCCATTTTCCTTTATGCAGAATGGTAAAAGCAGCCAGAGCCAACACGGTAGCGAGATGTGTCGGCTCGATTACAACTAGCCCACGGCCTTGATCCATCCATGTGCCAATTAACAATAGCACTGGAATAAATCCGCTCAGCCAATGAATTCCCTGTCTGCGAAGATGCACACAGGCAGTAAAACTAACTGTTGCAAGCCCACATAATAGAGGGAAAAGCTGATAAGCCATTTAAAAAGTCCCGGCTAAAAGTTTTTGTACTGTACGTACCTTACGGGGTTTTAGCTATGCCAATTCTCCACGGCGTTGGCTGAGGCAGGTGGCTAGCTAGATATCCTTTATATATCAACTAGTTAAATTAGTGTGAACAACGTTAATTTAACGGTTAAAAACAAACTTTACATACGCAACAGCTAAAAATGCGAGTAACATGCGAGCCGTCGTAGAAAAGGTGGAACAGCAGTTGAGGCTTTTACTACCCACTTTTTTGCCAAACAGCGTCAATTCGCCCCGTGTCACTCGATAACAAGGAAACACCAATGCAAGGATTAAAGCTGGGGTTATTTACCCTGGGCATCGCTACCGGTTTATTTTTGAACAGCGCTGTTTATTCCCAGGAATCCTCTAGTCCGCTAGAAGAAATCATCGTCACTTCCAGTCTGATACCGATACCCATGCGCCAGATAGGCACTTCGGTTTCGGTGATAACGGAGACTGAGATTAACGCCCACGGCAATCTGTTATTGGTGGACATATTACGGCAGATGCCTGCGATAGCCACTAGTAACAATGGCGGTGCCGGCAAGGCAACGTCACTTAGAATTCGTGGCGAAGAAGGGTTTCGAACCCTTACGATTTTTGATGGTATGCGTCTGTCGGACCCCGCCAGCACCCAGATTGGTTCCCAACTCGAACATCTAATGAGTGACGGTATAAGCCGGGTAGAAGTGTTGCGTGGGCCACAGGGATTAGCCTACGGTGCCGACGCCGGCGGTGTCGTGAATATCAGTTCACGCTCCGGCGAAGAGGCTTTTTTTGCCAATATCGATGCCCAGGCTGGAGAGTTAGGCACTAATCGGCTCGGCGCTAACGTGGGAGGCGGCAACGACAGGGTCGATTATTTTCTATCGGTGAGTGATTTTGAAACCGATGGCTACAACACACGGCAATCGGATTCTGTGCTCAGAGATGACGATGGCTATACCAATACTACCATTCACGGCAGGTTGGGAATTGCTCTATCGGAAAATCTGCGTGTGGATCTGGTGCATCGACAGGTTGATGGGGATTCCCAGTTCGACGGCTGTTTCTCCGGTACCACGGTACATGACTGTGCATCGGACTATGAGTTGAGAGCGTCACGCGCCGCATTGGAATACAGCTCAGATAACTTCACCCACTCCCTGTCTTTCTCCAATACAGAAACGGACAGGGAAAACTTCGCCCTCGGTGTTTCCGCCTTCACCGCAAATGGTCAACTTAAGCGCTGGGAATACCTTGGCAGTGCTACCAATCTGCCTGGTTTCGATCTGGTCATTGGCATCGACCATGAGCAGGCCAGCAATAATGGTATCAGTCGCGATAATGACGGCTACTACCTGGAATACCTGAGTGATTTCTCCAATAACTTTTATATCACCGCCGGGATTCGTCATGACGACAATGATGATTTTGGCAGCAACACCAGTCATCGAGTTAGCATGGCCTACCTGATTGATCTGCCCAATAACGGTATCCTGAAGTTCAAGAGTAGTCTTGGAACCGGGTTTCGTGCTCCCAGCCCTTTTGAAGTTGCATACAACGCCGGTCCATTTGCATTTCCTCCAGCCGCCCTGGTTGCACTCACTCAGGAACAGAGTGAGGGTTATGAGTTCGGGGTTGAATATGTGCTGGGGAACCGCGTGCGCCTGGAGGCTGTATATTTTGACCAGGACGTGGAGGATGCCATATTTTTTGACCTGGCGGGATTCAGCGGATACCTGCAAGACGTGGGCACCAGCACCTCCAAGGGAGTAGAAATCACGGCTGACCTGCAATTGAGCGATAGCTTGCGACTGACTTCTAATTACACATACAACGACACGGAACGGCCCAATGGCCTGCAACGGCGTCGTCGGCCAGAAGACTTGATGAATATTGGCCTGGCGTATACAGCTTTGGGCGATCGCTTGAATATCAATGGATTCTATCGAATTTCCCGTGATGCAACGGACGAGATTTTTGGTAGCCCGGTTGATCTGGATGATTTCGAGGTGCTGGATATCAGCGCCAGCTATCGGTTCACGGATAATTTCAGCATTTATGCCAGGCTGGAAAATGCCCTCGATGAAGACTATGAGGAAATAACCGGTTTTTACTCTCCAGACCGGGCCGCTTACCTTGGCTTCAAGCTAAACTTCTCGGCAAACTGATTGTGTAGCGCCGATGGCCTTGCGGGTCCATCCGCAATTACCTGGTCTAAAAAGGGGTGATCTCAGGATCGCCCCTTTTTTATTTGTTCAACTGGGACAGCCCCCGGCATTGGTAGTAGTGCAATTGCAAACAATGAGGGAGCATGCTTTGATTAAGAATTCTTGCCCAACAATTAGTTGAATGATCAGAATAATGTTGAAACTGCGCTAGCGGGTGTTATCGATGCTATTGCTGCGCTTGCTAAGCTGAATGGGGGCAAGCTGACAATGCAGAGAATTGATTAACGCCGGCTGTATTGTATCTGAGGGCTTCGATGCGGTGCGTACTCCACTGCACCTCACGATTTTCCAGTAGACACCAAAACCAATGGAGATTAGAAAGATGGGTATTGAATTTGATGGAATACATCACATGGCGTTGGTATGCAAAGACATGGGAAAAACAGTGGACTTTTATACCAATATCCTTGGCATGAAATTGGTGAAGGGATTCGATCTTGGCATGGGAATGGGCCAGCATTTCTTTTTCGATATGGGCGGCAATAATTTATTGGCTTTCTTCTGGTTTAACGGTGCCCCCGAGTCGGCGCCGGGCATTGCGTCGGTTGAAAACCTTATCGGCAAGGGGGGCATTAGCTCTGCTCATGGCTCTATGAACCACGTGGCCTTCCATGCGCCACTGGACAACATCGAGGCCTTCAGGGAAGAACTGGTCGATAAGGGTGTGGAATGCTCGAAGATGATCAACCACGCCGATGTCGAAGCAGTTGCTGGCGACACGCGCACCACCGAGGAAGTTGAAGCCAGCACCTGGGTTCGGTCCTTCTATTTTCTGGATCCGGACGGGATCATGTTGGAATTTTGTGCCCCGGTGACGGCGGGTACAGACGAGCTGACTCTACCGGTGAATGCGCAAGGACAGAAGGCAGATGGCAGTAGTTTGAGCGCTTGAATCTGTCTGCTTGACTGGCGGCCAAGTCATTGGAGTTTGCAGCATGAGCGGTATCGAGCGTCACTTTATATCGATGGAATCGGCCACGGCGCCACGCAACGGTGCTGGCTATTACCCCTGCCAGGGTCTGTACCACACCCGCGCTGGTGAAAAACCCAAAACGGCTTTTATCGCCACTCACTACAATGTGGATTTCAGCGAACACTACCTGGCCGAATATATGGCAAAACGGGGTTTCGGTTTTCTCGGTTGGAATACCCGATTTCGTGGTGCCGAGGCCTATTTTTTGCTGGAACACGCGTTGGTGGACATCGGCGTCGGTGTGCGCTGGTTGCAACAAGAAGCCGGGGTGGAGAATATCGTGATCCTCGGCAACTCCGGCGGTGGGTCGCTGATGGCTGCTTATCATTCCCAGGCGGTTGATCCGGTTCTGGAAGCGACACCGGGTCTGAAGGTGCCCGCGGCGGCGAAGGAGTTAATACCGGGTGACTACTACATCTCACTCTGTGCCCATGCCGGCCGGCCCGAGGTGCTGACCGACTGGATGGACCCATCTATAATCGATGAAACCGATCCTGCCTCCATCGATGCTGCACTGAACATGTATGACCCGGAAAACGGGCCGCCTTATTCTGCCGAATTTATTCAATGCTATCGCGCCGCACAAGTGGCCAGAAATGACAGGATAACTGCATGGGTCTATTCAGAACTTGATCGCCTGAGACAGGTCGGCATGTTCGACCGGGCCTTCAATATGCACCGAACCTGGGCGGATCTGCGCTTGATGGATGGCAGCATCGATCCATCGGATCGCCCCGTGGGCCAGTGCTATGCGGGTGATCCAAAAGCGGCTAATTTCAGTCCACGGAGTATCGGGCTGAATAATACCTTGAGAACCTGGTTATCCATGTGGAGCCTGATGAGCTCGCCCTGTCGTGGTGCACCACATCTGGCGAAGATAAAATTACCCGCATTGGTGATGCAATCGCTTTCCGACACAGGGGTTTTTCCGGGTGATGCGAAAAATATCTATGAGCTGCTCGGCAGCACCGACAAGAGCCTGGAACTCATGGCCGGTGATCACTATTTGCTGGAACCCCATGACGCCCGTGATAATTACGCCGACAAGATTGCAAGCTGGCTTGGTGCGAGGTTGTGATCGTTAGTCGTCAACAATCGTGCAAGACCTGATAAAGGTTGTGGAGCTGAGAGAAGTTGCTGTTCCACCGCGAGGAATTACAAGTCGCCTGCATTTCTCTCAGGTGAAAGATGCTACCGGGGATAAGCGCTAACGCGGCAACCGCCAGTCGAATCGAAACAATACGTCTTCAACCTGAACCGGTACATCGGAGACTATTCTTGGGTCAAATCGCAGTCTGGTGGCGGCAGCAAGCGCCTCGTTGTCAAATATTCCCGGCGGCTCGCTTGCATCGATTACGATATCCTGAACCACGCCTCTATCGGTGACTGTAAATCGTACGATGACATAACCTTCGATACCCCGCTGCTCTACGTCGGGTGGGTAATCAGGCGTAATCAGCCGTAGCGGGAGAAGTTCTCTAAACTGAATATCCACCGATGGGGGTTCAACTCGAAACTGGTTGGACTCTTCCAGTTCATAGCGAAACACGTATCTCACATCTTCCACCGTTTCGCCCCTGGTGTTTTCAAACCTAAGCCGTCGTGCGGCGGTGACGGAAGCGAGTTCAAAATATCCGGCTGGCTGTTCTTCTACCGTCTGAATTGTATTGTTTATCACCGCGCCACTTTCATCGACCGAAAAACGCAGCATTACCCAGCCTTCGATTCCCAGATTTTTTGCGCGCAAGGGATAGAGCGGCTCCACGGTTCTTCTCGCCAATAAGCCGCGGGTAAAATTAGGTGGAGGTTCCGCCTCGAACGATGTATTGGATGTCGCCTTCCGGGCGTTAGGCGCTGCAGCCTCGCAGGCCGTTAAGGCGATCAGAGTAACGGTCAACAGATACAGCCTTAACGGGCGCTTGGGCGCAGTAAAATTTTGTAGTATGAATAGTCCCATAGAGAAGATTCTGCCACCTTGGGTGTAAAAATTACCACGTCATTCGCTCCACAATCACGTAGTTAATTGTTGCTGCAAGCTGTTTTACCGGTGCTGTCTCTTACGTTTTCTCTAGTATCCATTATTAGCCGCCCTGGTTGTGGCCGGCACTCAAAAGGTAGCTCTTGCCTTAAACACGAGTTTTAAGCCATTCCCCGAGCAGAAGTCTTCTATTTCTTCGACTACTCCTGCCGCTGTCGCACCCACGAATCGGGTACGTGTTCGACAGAACTCATTGTCGCTAAGATTCCATGCGTCGAATCTGAAGGTAATATTGCCAAAGGCCTTTTTTTCGATGAAAGCAGATAGGTTCGGCTGATTCTTCCTCTGTTCTATATCGATTATGTCAATTGCCACTCTGCCGCTACTGTCGTTGGAATTGTTTGAGTAGAACAAGCCATAGCTCAGGGCAAGGTCCGTGATATCGTGTCTGAAACTCATACGGGCAGACCAACGGCCGTTGTTCCTCATTCTGCGCTTGATGCCCAGAAAGGGGTCAGTCACCTCTGAATCGCGCAGCCCGAGCCCGGTTGTCAATAGAGCATTTGGTAGCCCCAGCATTGCCAGTCGGACACTGACATCCAGGTTAAGACCGTAACGCGTGCCATCGCCAATATTACCTCTTGCCGACTGCAAGTCATCCGGGTTGGGAGAGACATCGATGCGATCGATGACATCTTCCATATCTCGGTAAAAGAATTGGGAATTGACCACGCCAATGTCATCAGGTAGGCGTAACTCGAGATTTACTTCATAGCGCCAGGATTGCTCATGGGAGATCTCGGGATTACCAGCCTGTGTGTCCTGGTCTTCATCGGAACCGTCAACGGAGGCACTGAAATCCGAAAAGCTGAGCTGGGAAACGTCTTTCTCCAGTCCCGCACGTAACTGCAAGCTCGGTGTGATATCGAAGCGATAATCCAGCTTGGGTTTGACAAAATTGAAATCCCGTTTGTTACTAACATCACCGGATTGCTCCATGGTAGAGGTTTCAATAATCAGTGAACTCTCGAGGGACATTTTTGGATTGAGCTGCCAGTTGTGTGCGGCAAAAGTTTCATAGCGCAGTTCTTCCACGGTGGAACCACTGTTATTTATGGCAACGGGTACCAGGTTTCCATAGTCGGGGGATGGTGTGCCAGCAATGTCCAGACCCAAACGTAAATTCGAATCTCTTATAGTTTGTGCGGCTTCGACGCCGAGCTCAACGCCTTGGGTATCGCTAAGATTCCAGGTGTAGGAAGTCCGTGCTATGCGTTCCCGATCCCGACCCAGATTGGCCAAAAACAGGTTCTTGCTCTCAGCGTCACTCGACACATCGAAGCGCTGGCGGCTAAATTCAAATTCCCGGTCGTTAACGATGAAAAGGAATCGGTACTTGCCGCCATTGGCAAATGCGTACTCGTAATCACCACCTATTTCCCAGTTGCTGCGGTCAGCCTGGTTGTCCTCCCGTTGTCGTCTGCTGGTGCCGCTCTCAAAGTCATGAATGGTTCGAGTCAGATCCGAGGGCGGATTACTTTTGCCGTAGAGGGCATTGAATTGGAGCACGCTGGTTTCGAAGGTATAGCCCAGGTTCATGCTGGTTTGATAATCGGTCTGATCCCGGTTGCTTTCTTCTTGTCGGGTTTCGAGCAGATTGTAATCTGGATCGAAGCTGAATTCCTTGCTCAGGCGGTTACTGGAACGAGATTCCGCTTCGACATGGAACAGGTAATTGAAGGTGCCGGTCTGGCCACTGAAACTGACCTGGCCGCCCGGGTCCAGGGTGCCATCACGCAGGCGATCCGCATTGACTTCAATCGTGGTGTTGGAGCGGGACGGGGTATCCAGCAGCACCACGTTGATCCCCTGACCCGCACCCCGTATGTCCAGTTCTTCCGACGTGCCGCGTATGATTTCGATGTAATCAACCTGATCCGCTGAAATTCGACTCAGCAGACTCTGGCCGGTATTGCCCTTGCCAGTAATGCGCTGGCCATTTATCAGTATCTCGCCTTCACCTGAGCCCAGTCCGCGACCACCGCCGCCACGGCCCCGACGCATGGCCAGACCAATACCGGGTATACGACTTATCATGTCACTCGCAGAATCTGGTAAGAATTCCGCGAAATAGTCTGCGCGATAGATCACCGTGGAATCGTTGATGGGGTTTTCCAGACGATCCAGTTGTGCCCAGGCCAGGGGTGCGACTAGTATCGCAATCACAATGGCAACTGGTTGAATCAGGAGTTTAATAATTGTTCTCTTCGCGCTGTTCTACGGGGCCGCATTGTATAGACAAACGCTTTGGGAGTCTGTGTGTCCTGTCATCAAATCTTGGCTGACGATCTGGCACAGTTTGGTTTGTCTGGATTCCCCGGACAAATTAACCAGGTGGATACCCTCGTCACCACAACATCCATATCCTGAGCAAGCATATGATCGCTGCTGGCAAATTGAGCGTTTTCATTTTTAAGTACGTAGTTATCAATAGTTCCCGGTTGCGATGCTTCCCAGTTACTCTCATCTTTAGATTGTGCGCCGGCCTGGTATGTATCATTCGTTAGTGAATGCACCATCACCTAGTCGGCGGTTAATATTTCGGTGCAGGGTTTCTCTTGTTTGCTGATGTAGTTAACTAATTCCTGCGGCTGTCTATGCACGAAACGGCTTGCACTCCCATCTCTGGCATTCAGAGCTGGGTCTTCATCGCCGGTCTGGAGGTATATCAAGTGAGAATAGGCCCATCCATCGATAAAGCGATCCGGAGAAAACCCATCTGAAATTTCCTCAGCGTCATTAGTTAACAGGATGCCATTGATGCTCGCCTGCTGTGCCAGGCTCGAAATCGAATAGCCAGGTGGCGGCAATTAACAGGCCTTAAACTCTACGAAAATGGAAGTTGCACGAATTGACGGAGTTCTCTGCTGCTGTCATAACCGAAGGTCCTTATTCGGCACAACCTTATCAGTCAATTGGGTGTTTCCAGTTGTAAAAACCCGCGACAGATGCGCCGCAAGTATTTAAAAAGCTATGCCAGTTCCCACGTTGTATTTGGCACAATCATTCTTGTCATTGCTAATAACTACCCACAGCCGAAGTGCACTATCGCGCCCAAGAGTGTCGGTTTTTGAGATCTGGTCTGCATTTTCAATAAAATTATTCAGCGGGTATCAGCTCACCTTTATATCTCAGCCAAAAGAGGACACGGGATTCCTGCAGTCCTTTTTTCCTGAAAGATTATTTTATGGATTGCTCAGATAGGTCGAATACTTTGCCGCCATGTCCTCTTCCGTCGAGATGCACTTTAAGGAAGGCCAGGGAAGCCATGCCCAGTGTTTGCAGATCGGGTCCGCCATTGGCTGGCAGGTTGTGACTGCCGGTGGCAAATTCCATATACACTTTCGTAGTTGACGCGGGGATGGCATCGTAGAGCATGCGCGCATGATCTGCCGGAGGCGCCACAGTGTCCTCGGCGCTGGCAATTATTAGTGTGGGCACAGTAAGTGCGCTGAGGTCGCCGGCATAGGGTTGTCCAGGTTCACAACAATAGGGCGTTAGCGGAATAACTGCCTTTATACTGTCGCCAAGCTCCACCGCTGCTTCCAGCGCACCGCCGGCACCCATGGAGTGGCCCATGATAGCGATCTTTGAGCCGTCGATTTTGTTATTCAGTGGACTGTCACTGTTATTGTTTTCATTCTTCAAAAATTCGACACCGGCTATCAAAGCCTGTTTGCGATCGTCCAGGGAAGAATCGGGTGCATTGGTATCCACAATCATCACCACATAACCCAGGGAAGCGAGTGCCGGCCCCCACCATTCATAGTTATCCTTGCTGGCAAGATATCCCGGCACGAAGGCGATGGCGCCGTTGGGGGCATCGAAGCTAAGGGTCAGAGGATAGAATATTGTTGCCGACGCGAACTCGGCGACGTCGACGCTTGGGTCATAGGTGCGAACTTCAAAGATTCGTTCGTCAAACTCTCGGCCTGCGGCAAAGCCTATTTGCCTGCCCTCCGGGCGATATCTGCCGGCGCTATTGTCCTGGGCAAAGCTGCTTTGGGCCAGAGTAGCTGCAAGTAAAAATGTGAGGGAAATCAGGGCGCCGCCCAGAATCCGGCTGGTTCTTGAAATCATTCCAGTGACCTCGCTTTAGTCGATCTTTTTATGAATAATTGGGTTGATAACATCTAATGAGTAGCTCGAATATAGCAGAGTGTCTGATGCTTAGAAAACCCATTGGACGATTCATCCACGGAAGCCAATAGACCTCCGATGCAATACCGATTATCCTCGTCGTTCACAAAAAACTGAAATTCCTTCGAACGCTATGATATCTCTTATAAAAAATCTACCGAACTGCCAATTTTTCACGCATTTCCGAAACTATGTTCCGTTGCTACTACTGGCTGGATTGCAGCAGGGCCTGGCACAGGAATTCGGCGATCATCAATATACCACCGAGGCGATAGAGGCGGGTTCCCGGGTCTATACCCAACAATGTGCTCTCTGCCACGGGCCCCAGGGCGCCCTCGTTGATGGGGTCGATCTACGACGAGGCCAATTTCCGACGGTGCGCTCCGATGCGGACCTTCGGAATTTGATCAGTTCCGGGGCCGGGGAAGGTCGCATGCCTGCGTTCGAGTTGCGGCAGGAAGAGATGAATGGCGTGATCGCCTACCTCCGGGCCGGATTCGATCCCGACGGCATCGCCGTCAAAATAGGTGATCCGGGCAGGGGGCAGGTCCTGTTTCGGGGCAAGGGAGAATGTGCAACGTGTCATCGGGTCAACGGGATTGGTCCTCGGACTGCGCCCGACCTCAGTTTCATCGGCGCGATTCGTACACCGGTATCCCTGCAGCGCAATCTACTGGATCCAGGTACCGCGCTTCTGCCTATTAATAAGCCTGTGCGTATCGTTACCCGCAATGAGGAGACCATTGTCGGCAGACGCCTCAATGAGGATACCTACACGGTTCAGGTGATCGATTCCCAGGAACGGCTGCGATCATTGAAAAAATCTGACCTGGTCAGCTACGAGATCAGCGATGCCCCATCCAAACAACCCACTACGCTTTCCAGCGATGAGGTGGCCGACGTCATCAGCTACCTGCTTACTTTGCGAGGTCTGCAATGAAAGTTATTAAACCGATCTGGCTTACGATCTGCATAGCTACCATGTTGATTGTGGCCCTGAATGTTTCTGCACAGGTCTCTTACCAACGTATTCTGAATGCCGCCGACGAGCCCGGGAACTGGTTAACCTACAACGGTGGATACTCAAGTCAGCGCTACAGTCGACTGGATCAGCTTACGCCGGAAAACGTAGACCAATTGCAATTACAGTGGACTCTGCAGAACCAGGTGTTCGGTGCCTGGCAGTCAAATCCCATTATCGTCGACGGTATTATGTATGTCACCGAGAGACCTAACAGCGTGATGGCGCTTGATGCCATCACCGGTCGCGTGTTCTGGAAATATCGCCACGTGCCCGCCGATAATGCACTGGTCTGCTGCGGTGCCAACAACCGCGGTGTAGCCGTGCTTGGTGACAAGGTCTTCATCGGGACCCTGGACGCCCGCCTGGTGGCCCTGGACCGCATCAACGGTCAGCCACTTTGGAACATTGAAGTGGGCGATGTGAGTCTGGCGTACTCGGTCACCATGGCGCCATTGGCAGTGAAAGACAAAATCATCGTCGGTGTGGGCGGTGGTGAATATGGCATCCGTGGCTACGTCGCCGCCTATGATGCCAATACCGGCAAACAAGCCTGGAAGACCTACACCATTCCTGGTCCTGGTGAACCCAATCATGACAGCTGGCAGGGTGACGACTGGAAGCATGGCGGTGCGCCAGTCTGGATCACCGGCTCTTTCGATCCCGATCTGAACCTGACTTATTGGGGAGTCGGTAACCCGGGGCCGGATTGGAACGCCGGCCAGCGTCCGGGGGACAATCTCTACTCAGACTCGGTGATCGCGCTCGATGCCGACACCGGGGAGCTGGAATGGTATTTCCAGTTCACGCCTAATGACGGTTACGACTACGATTCCGTACAGGTTCCTGTACTGGCGGATATCGTGTTCAAGGGCACACCCACCAAGGTCATGATGTGGGCGAATCGCAACGGCTACTTCTATGTGCTTGATCGCGTCAGCGGGGAATTCCTCGTCGGCAAACCCTATGTCACCGTGAACTGGTCCAGCGGCCTGGATGAAAACGGTCGGCCGATAACAACACCTCAGCCGGAGGGCATGCCCACTTATCCGGGTAACCAGGGCGGTACCAACTGGTACCCACCTTCCTACAGTCCACGCACAGGCTTGTTCTACTTCAGTGCCTGGCAAGACTACGCCACAATTTATCGGGCAGAGGAATCCGAATATGAACCCGGCCGCGCATTTCTCGGGGGCGGTTTTTCCGTGCTGGCACCGGCGCCAGGTGCACCTACTATTGGTATTGGTCGTACCAACCCGATAAATAACTGGACCAATGAAGTCGGCCATGCCTCGCTCAAAGCTATGGATCCACAGACCGGTGAAGCAGTCTGGTCCTACGATCAGTTCGATGTCAGTGACAGCGGCATGCTGACCACGGCTTCGGATTTGTTGTTCACCGGCGGTAGGGAAGGCTACTTTCACGCCATCGATGCCCGCAGCGGTGACTTGTTATGGCATGTCAATCTCGGCGGGCAGATCGTGATGGCGCCGGTTACCTACATGGTGGATGGGGTGCAGTACGTGTCGGTTATCTCCGGTCATGCCTTGTCCACATTTGCACTTCGCGACAACTAATCATGAACCTGATTTTGGGGACGGCTGCAACTTAGCAACTTTAGAATATTTGTCGAAAATTAAATAGTTTATTTCGACAATCCCCAATACATCGAAGTGAGTTTGAGAAGATTCTCTAAGCGATGGGGGTTTTAAGTTTGGTGACTAGTTACTAAGTTGCAGCCGTCCCTACTGTCTTGCTAAAAGTTTTCGACGCGTAATAGCTCCGCTGCAATCTGTTCATCGGTGAACGGCAGACTGATCCATTGGCTCTTCGAATACAACCTGGTCATGTCTGCGTAATGGTCTGAATCCGGCTCCGGAGACTGTGAATAAGTGATAATGGCGCGAGCATCGGGCGACCCATCTTCATTCCAGCTTACAGCCTGAATATAGCTATTACCGTGGGTAATGGGGTTGTAGCCCTGTGTTTCGGCATCCAGTCGGGCAGTGATGACGCTGAACATGCCACTGCCACCACCACCGCCGGGAATACCGATTTTTTCGCCGTTACGCAGTGCAAATTGTACATCGCCCCATTTTGCATCCAGTGAAACATTGGCTTCTTGCAGTCGTGTGACTGCGGTGGTCAGGGCGGCATCTATGAAATCCTGGGTTTCACTGCTATCGATGGTGAGCCCCCTGGGAGTATGCACGGGATCGTCTACGTCGAATGGCACTGCGAAATGTGCATTGATACCGCGAGCGGCGGCAATCCAGAATTCATTATAAATGTGGGCGCCGACACTGGTCACATCTTGTCGACGATCCCAGTTGCTAAGGATATCGCAGGCTTCAGTCAGCTCGGAGTTGTGCTTGAGTTGACAGACCTTGAGAATGTCATCGAGCAATAATTCGGCGCCATAGTTGCGGTGTTCGAACAACATGTCCTGCACCATCGACTGGTTAACTGGTTCGCCTGAATTCAAAATCTCCTCAACCAGATTCAGGCCGGCTCGAGTACGCAGCGATCGCGTTGATTGCTCGTTACCAATAATTGGCGAGAAGCCTTCCAGGCGCATGTCCGGGTTGGATAGCCAGTAAGAGTCATTGCTATTGGTAACATATTTTTCTGTAATCAGACTGGGCTGTTGTGAGGGTGGCATCAGCCCGGGCGCGGCAGCCTCCGGATCCACCTGCCAATCACAACTGGGGTCGGAGCCGTTCAAGGTGATTATGCGTCCACCGTCACCGGCATCACAGCGTTCCAGTAATTCTGCCGAGACATTGGGGATGGCCGACATATCCGCATAAAGCGCGCCGCCAGAGCTATCTGCAGCGATGGTGTTTACAAATGCGGCGCCCTGGTACTTGCCTAAAGCTGCTTTCAGTTCGGCCACGTTGTGGGCCTGCTGTATGGCCTGATACTGATCGCCACCCCGATAGTTCTCATAGTTCACGTCCCGCATTACATACACGTACTGGTCTGTCCATGGCGTAGTGTCACTGGCAACAACCGGTCCGAGATGGGTCATGTAGGCGGTTCTGTTTACTAGCCCAGAGGGCGTTTCAACCTCTACGTCTATGACTTCAATATTCCTGATTTCATCACCCAAGCTGTAAGCCATGGGATCGCCCGGCACCAGGTCTAGCCGGAACATGGTAAATCGCAGGGCAGTGGAAACTGTATGACTCCAGGCTATTTCCGAGCTAAAGCCGATGGCGATACGTGGACTGGCGATGAGTCCAACCCCCATCACGTCCAGTTCTCCAGGCAGGGTCAGGTGTGCCAGGTGAAATCTGGAAGCGCCCTGCCAGGGATAATGCGGATTACCCAACAGGATACCGCGGCCGTTATCGGTTAATTCCCTGCCGAAGGCGACGGCATTGCTACCGATGGTCTCGACGTCGACTTGCAGATCGAGTGGTGTTAGCGCGGCCAGGGCAGTGCCCGGTGCAGCCGTCACTATTGCTTCAGTGACCCTGCCCAGGCCATAGCGGATGCCGGTACCGATAGCAAGGCGGGCCAGATCATTCAGATCTATAGCCTTGACCCAGGGCTGGTTATTGCAGGTTGCGGGAAACTGGCCCTGATGAGAGCTAACAAAATGGTTATAGCCATCCACAAACCCCCTATCCATGGATTTGCTCTCATCCGAACCATAATTCAGATACTCATCAAGCTTAGCCGAGTGCAGCAGTGCTTTATGAAAGGCGTCATTGTTAATGTTGCGCTCACTGTCGCCAAAGTACCTGGCCTGTTCGCCCCGGACTGTGATCAGCTCCCGCGCCAGCACGCAGACTGTATTGGTAGCCACGGCACTGGCCAGGCCGAAGCCGAGGCCTTCCCAGTTTTCGGCCTTGATGTGAGGAATACCATAGCTGGTCCAACGTATTTCGACACCACGGGAATCGACGGCGGTTTGAGTGACTGGTTCCTCAGAACAAGCCGAGAGGAGGGCGAGTGACGCTACCGAGGCACAAACTAATTTACGCATGATGATGGTCCCGTGTGGGCTTTATATTCATAAAAGCGGTGTCTCGGCAGTATAAGGCGGAGCTCTGCCCGGTTTCAATGGAAACAGGAAGTCCATATAACAGATCAAAACAATAACTTTTTGGAGAAAACATGATGCAGTCATTAACTGCCTCGAGTCTGCTCCCTGGTTTGTCCGGCAATCGCGGCTTTGCGGTCGGCGAGCATGTGCGGGATGGTTTTAATCGTGCGGTCAGGGTTGATACGTTGCGCAGCTTGCCCCCATCGTAGCCACATTTGGGAGTCAGACCGGCGCAATTCTTCCTGGCACTGGCGGGGGCCGAGGCAGCTGGGTCTTACACAAGCAGAAAAGCGTGGTCTGGGACCTTATATTTCGGTACTCTTCGGGGCTGGGATATTCAGTCGCAAGCTCGTCCATGTTTCGCCACTGTAATTTCACCGTTAATTATTACTGGAGGAGTTTATGCATACTCTAATTACAAGAAGAATTTTACTGCTTGCAGCTGTCCTGGTGGTGTTTTCTTCGAGTCTGGTAGTCGCTCAAGGCATCACCGAATGGCTAACCCTGGGTGGCGATTATGCCCATACCCGATCTACACTAGCCGACGAGATTACGGCAGAAAATTTTGCTGAGCTTGATGTCGCCTGGGAGTGGGATGGCGCCAGCTTCGGCGCTGTGAGCGGACGCTCTACTCCTTCCTTGATCGATGGCAAGCTATATACTGTGGCTGGTAACAAGCGCTATGTAATCGCGCTCGATCCCGAAACCGGCGAAACCATCTGGTCGTATCGCGAACCCGATACCCCCCGTGGCGAGTACTCCATGCGTGCCGATTATGGCAAGGGCGTGGGTTATGCCAAGATCGATGGCAGGGGTGTGATTTATATCATCTCACCCGGATTTTTCCTGACCGCCCTGGATGCCGAGACCGGTGTTCCTATTGAAGGCTTCGGTCGACCCGTTCCTATCGACGGCTTCCCGCAAACCGGCGTTGTCGATCTGTTGGCTGATCTGGGACATCCCTATGACCCTTATGAGGGGCTGCCTCTGGAAACCGGTTATATCACCTCCTCCTCTCCACCGCTGGTGGTTAATGACGTGATTATCGTCGGCAACTCGGCGGAGCAAGGTTACCATCAGTCCCGTATCGAAAATGTGCCGGGTGACATCCTGGCCTATGATGCTCGCACCGGTGCCCTGAAGTGGAAATTCAACGTGATCCCACAGCCAGGCGAGTACGGCCATGAGACCTGGGAAAATGATGCCTGGGAATGGACGGGCGATGTGTCTTCATGGGCGCCTCTATCCGCCGATCCTGAAAACAACCTGGTTTTTATTCCCACCAATAGCGCCACCATCGATTACTATGGTGGCTTCCGACCTGGAGATAATCTCTATGGGGCGAGTATCATCGCGCTTGATACCCGTACCGGGGAACGGGCCTGGCATTTTCAGATGGTTCATCATGAAGTCTGGAATTTCGACAATCCGACAGCACCGGTGCTGCTCGATCTGAACATGCCGGGTCGAGGCAGCGTACCTGCTGTCATGCAAGTGACGAAGCAATCCTGGGTCTATGCCTTCGATCGCATTACCGGTGAGCCCCTGTGGCCAATCGTGGAGCGACCCGTGCCTGCGTCCATCGTCCCGGGCGAGGTGCTGTCTCCGACGCAACCCCATGTTACGAAACCAGCCCCTTACGACATACAGGGCATAACTATCGACGATCTGGCGGATTTCACACCGGAGATCCGGCGCCAGGCAATCGAAGCCCTGGCGGATTATCAGATGGGGCCACTGTTCAACCCACCCATTCATGCCGGCAATTCAACCGGCAAATTTGCCGCCATGAACTGCCCCGGTGGTGGTGGCGGCGCCAACATCACCGCGCCTGCGGTGGCTGATCCTGCTACTGGAATGCTCTATATTTCCTCCCACAGTTCCTGCTTCGCGCTGCGTCTGATTCCCGGTGAGGAAGCTGACCTGCTGTATCCAAATACTACGGGCGCAACACTGTCTGAGTGGGCGAATGCGGGTCCCGGTGCGACTGCAAGGCCGCCGCGACATCCGGCAGGCATCCCCATCTTGAAGCCACCCTATAGTCGCATTACCGCTATCGATATGAACACCGGTGAACATGCCTGGATGATTCCTACTGGGGAAACCTCGGACCGAATCCTGAATAATCCAGCCCTCGCTGGCATCGATATCGGCAACACCGGCACCGGTGCACTGGTGCCGATGGTAGTCACTGCCAATATGCTGGTTTATTCAGATTCCGCCCATGACGGCACGCCGATGCTGTACGCCATCGATAAGGCCAGTGGTGAAATCATGGGACAGACAGAAGCACCGGCACGTAGCAGCTATGGCATGAGTTCATGGGTGCACGATGGTCATCAGTACATCATCTTACAAACCGGCTCCAAGCTGACAGCGATGGCATTACCCGGTGCGATGGTGGAGGCAGGCGCCGCCCACTAATCGCCAGTCGAAAATGATGGATGATCGCAAGGGCTGGAGAGATTCTTTTCTCCAGCCCTTTTCTTTTCTGCCAGCTATAAAAATAGGGACGGGGGCTGAAGTATCCCCACAAAATATCCAGTCCGATTTTTTGGAAGTTGGTGCGTATAACGGGGCTTGGCAAGGGGTACTGTTTTTCCGTTCGGTTGGGCCGTCCCTGGCGCTACTCACTACAAAACAGCACCCCTTACCAATCCCCTATAGAATTCAGTGTTCTATTCGAACTGCAATTCCCATTGCTTTTGCAGGAATGTCGCAACAGTGGTTAGTCATTCTCTCCGTCCCTATTTTGCTGTTTGCGCCCTAAGCGGCCAGTTGCGGTCCTGCTGCCACCAGCCCTTTGCCCTCATCGGTGTCGGTGAATTTCACGAAGTTGGCTATAAACAGCTCGGCCAGGCTGCGCGCCTTTTCATCCCATTCATTGGCATCGGCATAGGTGTTGCGCGGATCCAGGATATCGCCCTCTACAGAATCGATAGCGAGGGGCACCTCGAGATTAAAATACGGCAGGCTGAAGGTTTCCGCCTTATCGATGGAACCGTCGAGAATTGCGTGGATGATGGCCCGGGTCGCCTTGATTGAGATGCGCTTGCCGGTGCCATTCCAGCCGGTGTTGACCAGGTAGGCGGTAGAACTCGCCGCTTCCATGCGCTTGACCAGTTCATGGGCATACTTGGTTGGGTGCAGTGACAGGAATGCCGCACCGAAACAGCTTGAAAAAGTAGGCGTAGGTTCGGTTATGCCGCGCTCGGTGCCGGCCAATTTTGCGGTGAAGCCAGACAGGAAGTGGTACTTGGTCTGGTCCGGTGTGAGCTTGGACACTGGCGGTAGTACACCGAAGGCGTCTGCGGTGAGAAAGATTACCCTTTCCGCATGGCCGCCCTTGGATACGGGTTTTACGATATTATCGATGTGATAGATCGGGTAGGAGACACGTGTATTTTCGGTCTTGGAGCCATCGGCGTAATCAATCACACCCGCCTCATTCACCGTAACGTTTTCCAACAGCGCATCACGCCGAATAGCCCGGTGAATATCAGGCTCGCTTTCCTCGCTGAGATTAATGGTCTTGGCGTAGCAACCGCCTTCGAAATTGAACACGCCGTCGTCATCCCAGCCATGTTCGTCGTCACCAATAAGCGCACGCTCGGGATCGGTGGACAACGTGGTCTTGCCGGTGCCGGACAGGCCGAAGAAGATGGCGGCATCTCCATCTTTGCCAATATTGGCAGAGCAGTGCATGGAAGCCATGCCGCTTAGCGGCAACAGGTAATTCATCATGGAGAACATGCCTTTCTTCATTTCTCCGCCATACCAGGTGCCACCGATGAGTTGCATCTTCTCGGTAAGGTTGAAGGCAATAAAGTTCTCGGAATTGAGACCCATGCTTTCCCAGTCAGGATTGGTGCTCTTGGCGCCATTCATGACGATGAAATCGGGCTCGAAATTAGCCAGTTGCTCGGGGCTGGGTCGAATAAACATGTTTTTGACGAAATGTGCCTGCCAGGCCACTTCCATGATGAATCGTACCTGTAAGTGGCTGTTTTCATTGGCTCCACAAATCGTGTCCATCACATACAGCCGCTTACCACTCAGTCGCTCGGCCACAATTGACTTCAAGTGATCCCAGGTGTCCTTATCGATAGGCTTGTTGTCGTTCTTACCCTGATCTGACCACCACACCGTATCTCTGGAGGTGTCATCGCGGACGATATACTTATCTTTCGGTGACCTGCCGGTAAAAATACCGGTGTCTACGGCGACCGCGCCGCACTCCGTGATCGTGCCTTTCTCATAGCCTTCCAGATCATCCAGGGTCTCTTGTTCGAACAAAAATTCATAGGAGGGGTTGTAGTAGATTTCCTCTACGTCACTAATACCGTATTGTCGCAAGTCGGGCGCGGGGGTTTGATTCTCTGTCATACTGATAGGCCTTTTACGATCGCTTGGAGAAGGAGTCAGCGCTCAAAATTGGAGCGTCGAGGGTATTGTACCTTCGGGAAAATTATTTTCCAGCGATGATGTCGTTAGCATCCAATATTTCCTGAATCCGAGGGGGTCTGGAGTTGGCATCAGCATTCCAACTCCTCCCAACGCCGATAGGCTTGCTCAAGCTTTGCCTGATTATCGGCTAGTTCTTTCAGTGTTAGCTGAATTCTATCCTGATCCTGATGATAGAAATCCGGATTGGCTATTTGTGCTTCGAATTCACGCTGCCGCGTTTCCAATTGCTCAATTAATTCAGGCAATGCGTTCAACGCTTGTTGATCCTTATGGGAAAGGGTCTTCCGTTTACTACCTGGTTTGCGACTTCCCGGCTGCGAACTGACTCGGGAGTTCGAGGATGATTTGTGTTTTTTTGCTCCGGTATCTGCCAATAACTCACTGTCCTGCAAGCCTTTTAGGCGGCCACCGCCGGCCACCCAGTCGGCGTAGCCCCCCACGTATTCCTTAACCCGCGCATCGCCTTCGAATACCATCACGCTGGTGATGACGTTATCCATGAATTCTCGATCGTGACTGACCAATAGGACTGTGCCCTTGAATTTCAGCAGTATATCTTCCAGTAATTCCAGGGTTTCTATATCCAGGTCATTGGTGGGCTCGTCGAAGACCAGGATATTAGCGGGCCGGGTAAAGAGCTTCGCCAGGATAGCCCGGTTCTGCTCGCCGCCGGACAGGACCTTCGCCGGAGTACGAATTCGATCCGGTGCGAACAGAAAATCGCGCAGATAACTGATGGCATGTTTTCTCTTGCCATCGATTTCGATGAATTCTTGACCACCGCAGACGTTGTCGATGAGGTTTTTCTCCAGGTCAAGGGTCTCCCGTAGCTGATCGAAATAGGCGATCTCCAGTTTGCTGCCCAGTTTGACCGTGCCGGATTCCGGGGCCAGTTTCCCCAGTAGAATTTTTAACAGCGTGGACTTGCCGGCACCATTGGCTCCGACGATTCCAATCCGGTCGCCCCGCAGAATGGTGGTGGAGAAATCTTTAATGACAGAGAGCCCATCGAAGCCATGAGACACCTCGATAAGCTCGGCCACAAATTTTCCGGAAGCTGCGGCCGCGTCGACCTTGAAGCTGGCGCTGCGCTGTAGCTCCCGTCGCGCGCTGCGCTCACTACGCAGCGCCTCCAGGGCCCGCACCCGACCCTCGTTGCGGGTTCGTCGTGCCTTTATTCCCTGGCGTATCCACACTTCTTCCTGGGCGAGTTTTTTATCGAATAAGGCATTCGCCCTCTCTTCCGCTGCCAGTTGCTGCTGCCGATAACGGAGGAATTTGTGATAGTCACCTTCGAACTGATAAAGCTGTCCTCGATCGAGTTCGACGATGTTGTTAACGACCTGCTTGAGGAAATTGCGATCGTGAGTCACCAGCAACAGCGCACCCCGATATGCCTGTAACTGCGTTTCCAGCCATTCGATCGCCGGGATATCCAGATGGTTGGTTGGTTCATCGAGGAACAGGACTTCCGGCTCCCGCACCAGGGCGCACGCCAGTGCCACGCGCCGGCGCCAGCCACCAGACAATTCCGACATGAGCTTGTCCGGGGGCAACTGCAATTGACTGATTACCGTGTCCACCTTCTGACTCAGATTCCAACCATCCCGCGCCTCGAGCTGCGCCTGCACCCGATCCAGTTTTTTCATATCGGCGTGATCAAAATCGGCGATCAGATGATGGTACTGAGTCAGCAACTCACCAAGCTCAGGCAGTGCGCCGGCCACCATGTCATACACCGACTGCTCGGTGGCTGCTGGTAATGATTGATCCAGCCAGGCTATTTCTACCCCCGGTCGCAACCAACGCTCACCGCCATCGGGCACCACAGAACCGGCCATAATTTTCATCAGCGTAGTCTTGCCGGCGCCATTACGACCCAGCAGCCCGATCTTGGTGCCTTTGTGCATGGTGAGGTCAACCGCATCCAGCAGCACATGGCTGCCGAAGTGAATTGAAACCTTGTCGAGACGAAGCAGCGGCATTTGCGAGTGGTCGGAAGTGAATCAGGGGACTCGGGTGTGAGCCCAGGCACCTCTGAATAATGGTATACGGCCTCTGCGTGATCTGAAGGCCAGAGACCATATGACATCATTCAGAGCTGCCTCAAGCTGTCGGAGTATACTCGACAATACTGCGGCGTGTTTATTAATTCTGTGTAAGCTGCTCGCTTTAGAAACTGACCTGAATACCGATCGCCGTGCTGAAATCGGTATGGGAACTTACCGTTTCATCCCTGTCATTCTGCACGTAATTGAAAAACACGAAAACATCGTTACTGATAATACGATCTATGCCAACTGCAAGCTGCTTGTCTTTGTTGTCGAGCAGGCTGTACTCGGTGATGCCAAACTGGCCCTTGATGCGCCAGTTGTCGTTGATTCTGTGTTCGGCGCTTATGAACCATGATTCCTCATCGGCGGCTATATCGATGCGTTCCGCTTGTTGCCAAATGAAGCCAATTTCAGTTGCGCCGATGTAAAAATTTGACATCACCCGGGTGAGATCCTGTTTGTCTATATCATCGTTGTTGACGATCGAAGCCCTGACAAAATCGTTAGAATAATCCAGGGAAATCGTGGAACCCTCGGCGAGACCACCCCCATCGTCAACCGCACTTGAGTCGTCATCTGTAATTATTCCTGCACTAACAGAAAAACCCTTCCAGCTTGGTGTCGTGTATAGAACCAGGTCGCTTACGCGGTCCTCGCCTTCCATGAAGCTTTTGATATCACCAAGTACCTGATCGTTGAAGCGATCCACTTCACGACCCACAGTCTTAGCAATGCTGTCATATTTGCCAGCAATAATTCGACCGAAGCTGCCTTGCAATCCGATATAGGTGTTGCGGTTTTCAATTCTGTCCTTGCCTCTGGCGGTAGAACTGATGTGGTCATTAAAGTTGATTTCAATTTCGAGCTGATAAATTGCTTCCAGCGTCTCGCTAATCTGATAGCTACCCCTGAAGCCGAGTCGAGAGGCGTTGCTGTTGAGTTGCCAATCCTTCGCCAGCGGATTCGAGGCTCCGAGATCGGTATAGTTCACTGAGACATTGGCTCTACCATATAACTGGTTTTCAAATTGCCCACAACTGGTTCCACTCATAGCGGTTAAAACTACCGCTAATAGAGCCAGGCCAATTTTCTTCATTTTCCGTTTCCCCATTAATAATAGGATCAAGTGATTGTGCGTATTATCCCCATGGAATTATACGCGGGAAAGTTTAGCTATCGGTAGGATTGAAATAAATCAGCCATTTCCGCTTATCTCTGCCTGATGGGAGTGTTCACTCCATTTTTCGTTATAGGACTATAGCGCTTCTTTAGGCGGCTATTAAAGAAGCACAGAGGCGAGCGGAGAGAGATTGTGACGGACAAATTACGAAGTTAGGGTTTCGCGCATAGGGAAATTATTCCCGACACGGTTCACAATACATCGCAGTATGCTAACAGCCGCGCGGAACTTTCACATCAACCAACACGAGTGAGAAAGCCGGAATATAGGGCGACAATAACTCGATTTTCCTCGACTTAGTTGGTTAACTTTTCAATACCGACTAATTGCTTATCCCGGCATCACAAACTCATCCGCGAACACCATGCTTCCCTCACTATTGTCGGTACGGTGATGAATTATTGCCTGGTACTCGGGTGAATCGTACCAACCCTGTAATGCGTCACGTGTTGGAAATTCCAAAACTACCATTATCGGATCGGGATTGCCTTCAATGGCTGTACTATCCGGTCCGGCCACCAGAATCTTGCCGCCATGGGCGAAAACAGTCGCGCCAACTGTGGCGGTATAGGCTGAATACCCTTCTGGGTTGGTAATTTTGTAGTTCGTTACTAAATAGCTTGCCATGCTTCGATCCTTCTCTGTCGGGATTACTAAAACCTAAGAGTAACTTAGCTACTGACCTAAGGGGAAGTTCTACGCACTAATCCGTAAAGATTTGTTAACCAAAATTAATGTTCGAGGTTCGACCGGCAATCCCTCACTAATAATGGCATTCAAAAATCGCAGTGAGTTTCATCGGATTTAGCAGCCCCGATGAGGAGTGAAGTGGGTGGTATCTATAACGAGTGTATCTCTTTCCCAGGTCCCCATCAGTCTAGTAGCTCGTTCCGTAAGTGAGGTGATGGGCTTGAGATTTATCCGCAACGAAGAGACCACCAATGAAAACCAACCATGTGATTGTTTTCATCAATTCTCTGTAGTACAACGAGGGTCGCTATTTTGCACACCGCGAATTTGTTCACGAGTGAAGGGAAGTGCTGCGCAGCCATGGTCGACGCCGCAAACCAGGTCCCACTGCGGACGCGCTAACTGGTGACAGCCATAGCAACTGCCGGCGCGATTGCCGACTTCTTCGGTGCCACGTGCTGCAATCTTGCTGCCTTCAGCGGAAACATCCAGCAGGAAAAATTCCCAGTCATTGGTGCCCGGATTCCATCCTTCGAGATGTTTGATCATCACCTCATTCGGCACCAGAGTCACTAGCGAGCCTGCTGGATATTTGCCACCTTCGTCAGAATTGGCGACTGCCAGGGTCGCATCCAGATTTCCGAGAAGATTATCAACGAAGAAGGCGCCACTAGCAGTCAGCTCGGCCAGACATTTGAAGGCAGATTCAGGAATTTCGAGCTTCTTGCTATCGTCGGCGGAGTCGCTTTGGCCGATGAACGAAGTTGAGAGTAAAATCAGGAAGCAAGTCTTGAGTTTAGAGCTCAACATTTTGGAACACACTTTTGCGAAATGGAGTCATGGTTAATATACAGTAACGGAGAACTCTTGAGGGAATAAATTGTGATCAGTGACTCATTGCAGAAAGTGTTCAACTGAGCTAATGAGTGGATCAGGGAATCAATGCCGCCTGCTCTGCAGAATAGCTTAAGGCAGCGCAAACACGATCAACTCGGCATCATCATCACGGCCACCCCCGGCTACTGCAATGTATTGCCGACCCTCATGCATGTAGCTCATGGGTGCGCCATGTAATCGCTGTTCTACCATGACCGTCGCCACCAGCTCGCCGGTGGCTTTGTCGTGAGCCACCAGGATCGAGCCGTGGGCGCTTTCATCGATTTCGTCTTTCTGCGCCAGGTAAGAAACCAGTAAGGTTCTGGTGATGAGGATGCCACCTTCCGCTACCACGTCATCATAAACACTACCCAGCGGACCGAGATCGAGATGGGCGATCAACGGGTGATCCGTAGGACCCTTGCCAAAAGGAATTTGCCAGATATGTTCGCCGCTATTCAGATCGATCGCCGTTATGCGTCGGTAGGGTGGCTTCAATAGCGGCAAACCGAGGGGACCTACCCGCCTGTCCATCTGAATCACATAGGGCCAATCGGAGCTGCCTTGCGGAGGTACTATCAGCGACATACCCATGGGTCGAGTCGCCGAGGGAATGTAGAGAATCTGGGTTTCTGGATCCATGGTAGCTCCCGGGAAATTAGCGCCACCACCGGCGCCGGGCACCACGAAAGTGGCGCGCTTGCCATTTGCTCCTCTTACTATGGGAGGCGTGAAAATCGGTCCCAGCACGAACTCGGCAGCGAGTTCCAGCGCCGCGGCTTTTATTTCCGGAGTGAAATCTATGAGGTCATCTTCGCTGACTCCGATGCGGTCAAAGGGTAGGGGCCAGGTTGGGTGTGGTTGTGTTGGACTGGCTCGCTCGCCCGGCACCGTGCTGGGGGCCACATCCCGTTCTTCGATTGGCCATACTGGCTCGCCAGTAACGCGATCGAAGACGTAGGTGAAACCGGTCTTCGAGACCTGGGCTACGGCCTTGATTTCGCGGCCGTCGACGGTGATATCGATGAGGTTGGGAGCCGAGGCGATATCATAGTCCCAGAGTCCGTGATGTACGGTTTGAAAGTGCCAGACCCGTTCTCCAGTATCGGCCTTGAGGACCACCAGGGATTCGGCATAGACATTTTCACCGAGTCGCATGCCGCCCCAGTAATCGTTGGTTGGGGTGGAAACCGGCAGGTAGACGAGGCCAAGTTCATCGTCGGCGGCCATGAACGTCCAGACATTGGTGTTGCCGGCGATTCTCCAGGAGTCGTTCTCCCAGGTCTCCACAAATTCTTCATCGCCCTGGGGAATGGTATTAAAGCGCCACTTGAATTCACCGCTGCGGGCGTCGTACCCTCGCACATGCCCCGGCGGACTTCTGTTCAGCATGGCGTAGTCGAATATTTTTGAGCCAATAATTACTGTATTTCCCACGGCAATAGGCGGTGCGCCATGGGTGATGTTACGAATCTCAAATTCGAGTCGGCCCAGATTCTCCTTCAAATCGATGAAGCCATTGTCACCGAAATCGGGATCTGCGCGCCCGGTCGCCACGTCGATAGAGACTAGTTGTTTGCCCAGGGTAGCGAGAAAGATGCGCTCTACTTCGCCATCGGTCCAATACTCGATGCCTCGAGTCTGCACCGGCGAAAAATTAGGAGGCCCCAGGCGGTAACTCTCAGGATCGAAAAGCCAGAGTTCTTCACCGCTGGCGGCATCCAGTGCTGCCACCTGGCCGTGATTGGTGACCGTATAGATCCGCCCTGCAACCATCAGGGGAGTGGCCCGATAGTCTCCAGTGAAGTACAGCAGATCCTCATCGATACGGTAATCGGCAGACTTCCAGCGCCACGCCACCTCGAGTTGATCAAAATTGCTGGCATCGATCTGGTCCAGACCAGCATATTTTGACGAGGCATGATCGCCACCATGATGGTGCCATTCGCCTGCTGTACCCGTCAGGTTCACATCATCAGAGCGCGGCGCGCAGCCAACAAAAAAAACCACTACCAGGAAATTTGCTATAAGCATCCGAGTTAATCGAGTCATCTTATTCTGACCTCATAATGAGCTGCGTTTCTGAAACCCGTTATATCTCAAGGTAGGGCAAATACGATGAGTTCCGCATCATCATCACGCCCACCACCGGCGACCCCGATGTACTGCCGACCATCGACCATATAGCTCATGGGCGCGCCGTGCAGGCGTTGCTCCACCAGTAATTCTGCCACCAATGCGCCAGTGTCCTTGTCGTGTGCGCGCAGAATCGAGCCATGGGCGTTTTCATCTATCTCATCTTTTTGCGCCAGGTAGGAAATCACCAGGGTCTCGGTAACGAGGATGCCGCCCTCGGCGACAACGTCGTTGAACACGGTACCCAGGTCATCCAGATTCAGGTGGGCGATGGCCGGATGCTCACTGGGGCCCTTGCCGAAAGGAATCTGCCAGCTATGTGCGCCGGTGTTCAGGTCGATCGCCGTTATGCGTCTATAGGGTGGCTTGATCAGCGGCAGACCCCGGGGTCCTTCGGTACCGACATATTGGATGACATAAGGCCATGCCGAAGTGCCTACCGGCGGCTCGATCAGGGACATGCCGATGGGTCGTGTCTGCGACGGGATATAGAGCGTAGCGGTAGTGGGGTCCATGGAGGCGCCCGGGAAGTTCGCGCCACCGGCGGCACCGGGCACTACATAAGTTGCCCGCTTGCCATCCTGATCCTTGACGATGGGCGGGGTAAATATCGGACCGAGGACAAACTGTTTCGATATCTCCAATGCTTCCGCTCTTAACTCCGGGGTGAAGTCGATCAGGTCGTCTTCGCTTATGCCGATCTGCTCGAAGGGCAGGGGCCAGGTGGGATGGGGTTGGGTCGGGTTCGTCCTCTCACCGGGCACCGTGCTCTGGGGCACCGCCCGCTCCTCGATTGGCCAAACCGGCTCGCCAGTGACACGATCGAAGACATAGGTAAAGCCGGTTTTAGAGACCTGGGCCACGGCCTTGATTTGACGACCATCGACTTCGATATCGATGAGGTTCGGGGCGGAGGCGATATCGTAATCCCAGACGCCGTGATGGACGGTCTGGAAATGCCAGACCCGTTCGCCACTTTCCGCGTTGAGCACAAGCAGGCTTTCGGCGAAGACGTTCTCTCCATGACGCAGGCCACCCCAGTAATCGTTGGTCGGCGTGGAGACAGGAAGATAGACCAGTCCCAGTTCATCGTCTGCGGACATGAATGACCACACATTGGTATTACCTGCGGTTCTCCATGAATCGTTCTCCCAGGTTTCGACAAACTCCTCACCGGCCTGAGGAATGGTATTGAAGCGCCACTTGAATTCACCGCTACGCACATCGTAGGCACGCACATGACCCGGTGGGCTTCGGTTCTGCATGGTGTAGTCGAATATCTTCGAGCCGACGATGACGCTATCGCCGACGGCTATCGGCGGGGCGCCATGGGTGATGTTGCGAACTTCGAACTCCAGACGACCCAGGTCAGCGGTCAGGTCCACGATACCGTTTTCGCCGAAATTGGGGTCGGGTCGCCCAGTGGCCATATCGATAGAGATAAGTTGTTTGCCCAGGGTGGCGATAAAGATTCGCTGTTCGCTGCCATCTGTCCAATATTCGATGCCGCGAGTCTGTATCGGAGAGAAATTGGGTGGTCCTGCCCGATAACTTTCGGGATCATAAAGCCAAAATTCTTCACCGGTGGCCGCATCCAGCGCGACAACCTGACCATGATTCGTTGCCGTATAAACACGACCGCCAATCATCAGCGGAGTAGCGCGATAGTCGCCGGTGAAATACAGAAGTTCTTCATCGATTCGATAATCGGCGGATTTCCAGCGCCAGGCGATTTCGAGTTGGGCAAAATTTGCGGCGTGAATTTGACTCAGTGCAGCATACTTCGTCGACGCATGGTCGGCGCCGTGATGGCGCCATTCAACCGATGCTGCCGCCGGACTCTCCCTATCGGCGTCAGGCGCACAGGCAACCAGCAAGGCCGACAGCAATAATAGTCTCACGATCATCTCAGTTGTCTTCATGCTTTTTTTTCCGCCTCTCTTAACTCGTGCACTCTAGGAGTTGGCTGTGAAATTTGGCAATGCAAAGAGTGCCAGGGATGATGACAATTATGATGGTTTT
>LWDU01033370.1_pt1 | contig 38830 bp, 28 predicted proteins | sample 727161 | NCBI WGS metagenome assembly LWDU01 (sample SAMN04566230, study PRJNA314399) | hydrothermal vent metagenome | isolation source: deep sea hydrothermal plume seawater | place: Mexico: Gulf of California, Guaymas Basin | collected 2004-07-11
AGCTCGTCGGTACAACTTCCTCAAGGATGCTCTCGGCTGAGGGCATGAATTCATAATCGGTAGCAGTCGTACCACCTGCGGTATCATCACCTTCAACTTTTCCCAGTGGGAGTAAGGTTTCGACCACAGCTCGTTGCTTGGAACTTGAGATGAAACGTGTGTAGGCAACGTCGAGTCGATCAAGTTTACCGGCGACGAATTGATCCATCAGAGTGTCGGCGATAGGTTTCACTTCATCAAACTTGGGTTGATCGTCGAAATGTGTATAGGATTCATCGGCGGTTAGTCCGCGAAATGATAGGTTGGTAATTCCACGTTTCCCAGAGATGAACAGATTTACGTTATCGTACTGTTTAGCGAGTTTTTGATGGTGGTTGATTGTTTCTCGTACGACCGAGCCATTATAACCACCACAAAGTCCGCGGTTTCCAGTGAGGACAATCAGAGTTGCATTCTCAGTGGTTTGACGATCTTCGAGCAACGGGTGTTGTACTTCCGTCCCACTATTGGCGAGATTTGTGACAACTTCGGTGATTCGCTGAGTGTACGAAGTCGCCGCAACTGCTCGGTCCATCGCTTTCTTGAATCGCGCCGTTGCAATCAACTCCATCGTTCGCGTAATTTTGCGAATATTGCGAACCGACTTGCGTCGTTTATCTAATGCCTTGGCATTTGCCATCTGTCAATTTCCTGTGTTGACGTTTACTGTTTGCTCGTTATAGCGAAACGTTCTCTAATCTTCCTCAGTTGTTTCGGATGCTTCAGCATCGGCTGGGCGGGAGAATGGATCCTCTGTAAAACCGTCGAGTTTGGTTTCATCGCCGTCGTCATGTGCTTCTTCGTTGTCGCTGCTATCATCGGCAGTTACTGTTTCCGCAGCTTCGTCAGTTGCAGCGTCCGCAGTTTCGTCGTTACGATAGCTTTCATCCAAAGACTTGAACTCGTTGATCGCTCCGATCAACTCATCCTCATCTCGAATAGATCCCGTTTCGCGAATGGTATCCAAAATTTCAGGTTTTTGATCGCGCAAGAACTCTAACAAGTCGTTTTCGAACTGCGGGACATCGGCGATCGCGATATCGTCTAAGTAACCTTTGGTGCCGGCGAAAATCATACAGACCTGCTCGTTCACCGGTAGAGGTGTATACTGGCCTTGTTTTAGCAGTTCTACCATGCGGTAGCCGCGATCGAGTTGGGCTTGAGTCGCTGCATCGAGATCGGTACCGAGTTGAGCGAATGCTTCGAGTTCGCGGAAGGCTGCGAGGTCGAGTCGCAAACTACCGGCGACACCTTTCATGCCTTTGATTTGAGCAGCACCACCCACTCGAGAAACGGACACGCCAACATTCATAGCGGGTCGAATACCGGAGAAGAACAAGTCAGGTTGTAGATAGATTTGTCCGTCGGTAATCGAAATCACGTTGGTTGGAATATAGGCGGATACTTCACCTTCAAGTGTTTCAATGATCGGTAATGATGTAAGTGAACCACCACCAAGGTCGTCGCTTAGTTTCGCAGATCGTTCAAGCAATCGACTGTGACAATAAAAAACGTCGCCAGGGAATGCTTCACGTCCAGGAGGACGACGCATCAGCAATGATAATTCACGATACGCGTTGGCTTGCTTGGAGAGATCATCATAGACGATCAATGTATGTTCGCCTTTATACATGAAGTATTCGGCCATCGACGTTCCTGAGTAAGGAGCGATGTATTGCAGTGGAGCAGGGGTACTAGCACCGGATACAATAATGGTGGTGTAGTCCATTGCTCCGTGTTCTTCGAGAATTTGAATCACGCCGGCGACCGAGGAGTCCTTTTGGCCGATTGCGACGTAGAAGCATTTTACGCCCAAGCCTTTTTGGTTAAGAATCGTATCGATGGCGATTGCCGTCTTACCAGTTTTTCGGTCGCCAATGATTAGCTCGCGCTGACCCCGTCCAATCGGTGTCATTGCATCGACTGCTTTGATACCGGTTTGCAGTGGTTCGTTAATAGGTTGGCGTCCAGCGATACCGGGTGCAGTCGCTTCTACCACTCGAGATTCCGTCGAATTGATGGGACCCTTGCCATCGAGAGGGTTACCCAGTGGATCTAACACACGGCCCACGACTGCATCGCCGACAGGTACTGATAACAGCGTACCCAGTGCACGGACTTCGTCACCTTCTTTAATTCCCAGATAGTTACCGAGAATAATGATCCCGACACTGTTTTCTTCTAGATTGAAAGCGAGTCCGGTAATTCCGCCAGGGAATTCAACCATTTCACCAGCGCGAACACCCGCCAGTCCGTAGACTCGTGCAATTCCGTCACCGACTTCCAGTACCGTGCCAACCTCTCGTACATCGAGTTGGTTGTCATACTGTTCGATTTCCTGTTTCAAGACGGACGCGATTTCGTCAGCGTTGAATTTCATGGACCGTTTCCCTTACGTATTACGTTTAGTTAATTTTAAATAGTGGTTCAAAAAAAGGCAGTTATAGAACTGTTTGTACTCAACCCTCACTGGGACTGTTTGCAAACCGATCTGTTGACAACCGAATTTCTCGAATAGTGTTTTCTCGTACTGTTGTTCTAATCCGTTCGAGTCGGTTGGCAACACTGCCATCATACACCGTATCTCCGATGCGGATTACCGTCCCTCCGACGAGCGAAGCGTCAACACTTAGTATTAAGTCAACGGTCGCATCGAATGCTTTATTGAGTTTGTCGTGCATCGTGGCGACAGCGGGTTCGTCTAAGCGAGTTGCTGTAGTCACTAAAACCTCAAGGCGTCCTTGGTCTTGGGAGTATTGTTCCTTGAGACTGGATTGGATGGCGCGGAGACAATTGAGACGACCATGTTGCGAAACGACTTTGAGGAATTTCAAGAACAAGTCCGAGGCTTTCCCGGCTAGGGTTTTATCAAGCATCACAACTTTATCGCTGTGAGCAACTCGTGGGGAGCTTAGCATCGCATCGAGTTGTGGTAATTTGTTGAGCACATCGGAAATAAAAGACTCAAACTCTTCCATTACGTTAGCGGTGCAACCAGCTTGCTGAGTCGCAGCGAGTAGGGAGGCAGCGTAGACTTCTCCGATCGGTTTTTGTTCCGAATCGAGTACGGTCGTTTGTTTTGGAGGTTCGATTTCAGTCATAATTAGTTTTCCGACAGGCTATCAAGTGATTCTTGCACTAGCTTGCTGTGATCTTCTGGATTAAGTTGGCGGCCAACGATTTTACTGGCGAGTGCAACCGCAATGTCAGTAGATTGTTCCGCGACGGCTTGTAGAGCTGCATTTTTTGCCAGTTCAATTTCGTTAATCGCGCGGGCTTGTTCAGCTTTAGCAGCTACTGCGGCTTCGGCAACAATGCGGTCTTTAGTTGCTTCAGCGTCACGTCGACCTTCGGCAACAATCTCATTAGCTTCTTGAGCGGCAGCGGCCAGTCGTGCTTCGTATTCTTCGAGTCGCTGCTGGGCTTCGTCCGCACTTTTGCGAGCGTCTTCGATAGCGCCGATGATTTTTTGTTCACGAGCATCGAGGCCGGCAATAATTGGTTTCCAGGCGACGATTCTAAGTAGCACTACCATTAGAATGAAGACAACGAGTGTATAAATCGCGATGTCTTTTTTGAATTCTTCGGCTTTATTTAGGTTTGGTGATGCATTGCCATGAGAATTATCATGCGGTGCATGGGCAGCATGGTCTGCCGTGTCGTCATGGTTTTGGTCATGATCTGTATGTTCATCATGTCCATGCGATTCGTCGGTGGCATGTTCGTCTTCGTCATGCGCCGCTGCTTGCAAAGTGTTCGAAACTGTTAATAAAGAAAGAGCGAGTCCTGCACATAGTGCGAGGCTCCATGCTTGCCAGCGTTTTAACTTCATCGTGTCCACGTGATTTCCTCAATTTTGAATCTACTGTTTCGGCTATGGTTGCTGAGAGTAGTTGATTTTGATTAAGTCTTATTTGATTTTACTATAAAGTGATAATTTGTTTTGTCGACATGCTAATACCTTAATGGTGATGCATTGCGGCTCCGATAAACAGTGCCGAAAGTAATGTAAACACGTACGCTTGTAGGAAGGCAACAAACAGTTCGAGCAAGCCAATACATACGGCGCCAAGAATGGTAATGGGCGCAATCAGGAAGAACAGATTCCCAGCAGCCATGGTAGCCATGCCCATAATCGATAGCAGTACGATATGACCGGCCACCATGTTGGCCAATAGACGTACTGCCAATACTCCATGTTTAATAAACAGCCCGGTGATTTCGATGACCCACAGCATCGGTTTAATGAACAGACCGATGGGGAAGCTCAAATCCATGCTGGGCAACTGTGCAATCCAAAAACCGACCGGGCCATGCATAACGGAACCGGCGATCAATGAGATTAGGAACACTGCTACTGCTAACGCAAAAGTCACACCCAACACGGCGGTTGGTGAGCCGGCCCACGGCACTAAGCCAAACAGGTTACAGCCGGTGATAAATAGGAACATTGTCCAGAAAATTGGTGTCAGCGCGTCTGCTTTCTTATAGGTTAACGGTACGTCACCATCGTGCTGCTCGTCGTCATCGTGCCCATGGTGAAAATCAGCATCACTTCCAATAGAAGGACGGGAGATTTCATCGCGAACGAAAAGCAGGAAAGTTTCCAAGAAATTAGCAAATCGTCCGCGAACGGGTTCGCCGGTTTTAATTTTTTTAGCTAGTCGTGAAAAGAGTATGAAAATGATGATTGCGACGGCTAACTCAATTATCATAAACTTGGAAATGGCGAAACCAGATTCTGCTTCATGGAGGTTTCGCAGTTCAGCAAATGGTTGTGGAATTAGGATTTTGCCACTGATGTGATGGTTGTACCATTCTAGGCGTCCATCATATTTCCACTGTTGTGTGAATTCATCTGCTCGGGCGATTGCAGTGTTTTCCGCTTGCATGTGTATGTTTTGCGGAATACTACCAAGTTCTTTGGCTGCAAAGAACACATCATAGGGCGCTCCATGGTTGCCGTCTTGATGACTCCAAGATTCCCAATTTTGGACGGACTGAGCAGCGGATAGCTGCGGTACAGGATGGGCGTTTGCCATTTCTAATGCTTCGATGCGTTGAACATCGGGATCGAGCTTCAGCCAGACATTGGGGAAGTCCGATGGTTTTGTCTTGTTGGACGGCAGCAGAAATTTGGGAACTTCAAAAAAGTAAGCGTCCTTAATATGCAGTATCGGGTTGGCCATCTGAGCTGCTTGCCTTTGTTGCTATGCTTTGTTGTTTGAAGTTGGTGGGTTGGATGAGAATTTATCGGGTTTGAATGGGTTTGTTCGCTTGTACAATTTTTAGTGCGAGTATGGTATCGACGATCAAGGCAATCAAATAATAAATAAGAGTAAACATCAATATTTTGGCGTCAGCGAGTTTGTCGACTAACTGGTGAAGGATAAATCCGCCACCTAAGGGAATGCTCATTCTAATCAACATTCCCATCAACACTGCGTTGATTCCTTGTTCTGGTTGTTCCGTGCCCCGCACTAGGATGGAAGGAATGATTCCTAGGATGGATCCGACCCAGCAAAGTAGGGCCGCGATTAACACCGCATTAAACCCAGCTTGTTGGAATTGTTTGTACCCAATCCACGCGATCAACGGAAATACCCCACCTAAAACAAGCGTAATGATTAAAAACGCTTTCCAAGGTTTAAATCTTGGTTTGGTAACCGATTTGGTGGTCACTGCGGTTTGATCATCTTGTTCAGCATCAACTTGGTCGCTCATTACTTGTCGAGTTCCCGTTTGTTTGATTGCTGAGATTCTTGTTGTTGGGTCGACTCCTTAGTGATTGCTAATAACTGGTAAAACCCCAATATAGGACCAATTATCCAACCGCTAATGTTCCACATGGATGTCCCAAAATAAGCGTCCAAATAATAACCTGCAATTCCTGGCAGGACCATTGTAATGGAACAACTCATAATTCGTGACACCCACGTGTAGGCTTCCGCTAAGGACGATCGCCGAGGAGTCGCTGGGTATTCTGGTTTCTTTAAGGGATGTTTTGGATTAGTCACAGGACTTATCCCCATTCATCTACCGTTGTTTTGCGATTTATCTATGATAGTAAATCACTGTTAGTTAATCCAAAAACGACAAAATAAAGGTCATTAGCAAAGCAACAAGTGTCAATTCACAAGTGATGTGTCGTTAAAAAAATAAACTAGTTACAGAACTTACATCCCTTAAAGCCGATTAATTTATAATTAATCACCCCGCAGGTCAACTAAGGTAGGCACGATAAAATAGATGTTTTCTATGGTTTGTTTGCAGGACGCTTTGGTCGAAATCTAGCAGCAATAATGGTTCGTCGTCTGGCGTTGACGAATGTATGTCCAGAAAGACTGATATTTTTGCAATATAATTACTTAGCCGAAAAATTGCGGGACTTTGGAGCAGGTTCAGCCGTCCGTTTACCGACAAAAACACGCCCTAACGGGGGGGTTGCAAGTTGTCAGTTTTTGCGTGTTCCATTACATTAAAGCAGAGCTGATTTTTGGTTGGATTATCAAACTCACAAGCAGGCAGGTTTTTTGACGTGCGAGTCATGATGATAATCGTTGATTAGCAGTTTGTTGAAATCCTTTAGCGAGGCCAATTTTGGTGGAACGGTCTTTTGGTCCGTTGGCTGTCTGTGAACGATTGGTGGTCCACGATCACCGGTTTCACAATTTCATGAATGAATAGCCGAGCGTCTTTTGTCGTGACGTGCGGCGCAAAAATTTGTTGTCATTTTGGCTCGCAAGTGTACGTAGCAGTAAACAGAGCCCCCCGCCAGTGACAATCCTTACTACCTTCCCGCCTCGAAAACACAGGTTGTGCCCTCCCTTTTATTCTCTTGATACTAGAGCCTCCGCTAGTGAACAACAGAATACTATTATGAAAGAATAACAAATTCATGTCTCGCACTGAACTAAAATCAAAGACGGTTAAAGAGTTAGGTCAAAAAGCGAAGGACTTAGGTATCACGGGTTATGCGTCGATGCGTAAGCCGGAGTTAGTTACCGCTTTGGTCAATAAGTTACGGGCTCTCAAGGCGGCTAAGACTCGAGCAAAGATGCGGAACAAGCATAAACGTTCTGCGGCGAGTCGGTCGAAAGCAAACGTTTCAACTCCTCTGACAAATATAACAGCGATACCACTACGAGCCTTGGTGATGGACACGGCAAAAAAAAGATGCTTGATGGATTTGTCTAACGGTCCAGCATTTAGTCGCAACGGTGCAAGTAAACGGCTAACACGCGATCGTGTTATTGTTTTGGTGAGAGATTCCTATTGGATTCAGGTGTGTTGGGAAATCAAATCGAAGAGCGTGGTTCGAGCCCAAGCAGCTTTGGCGCATCAGTGGCACGCGGCGCGGCCGATCATTCGTTTGTACGAAGTGCATAACGACTCACAACAGGTGCATGGAACTCGTGTCGTGCGAGACATTGAAATTCATGGCGGTGTGACGAATTGGTATGTCGATGTTGATCAAACTCAAACTCCCTACCAAGTTGAGATCGGTTATTTAGCGGACACGGGAGAATTTCACCCGTTGTGTCGCAGTAACACGGTAACCCCACCGGCTCCTGGATCCTGTGATGCGACTGATATGAATTGGGATGATATTGCTAAAGACTACAAACGCATCTTTGCTCTCAGCGGCGGAGACGCTGACGGGCAAGGTAACCAAGACCTACAGGATACATTTGAACAGCGATTGCAACGTCCGATGAGCAAGTCGGTCGTGATGAAACACGGTTTGTCAGGGCAAGACGAAGACCAGTCGAAATTGCACTTTGAAGTAGAATCTGAATTGATCGTTTATGGCAATGCAGAACCGGATGCCACAGTTATGATGGCCGGTGAACCGGTGAAACTAGCTAAAGATGGTAGCTTTACGATTCGCATGGACTTGCCAGACCGCCGTAGGGTTTTCCCCTTAGTCGCTCATGGCGCCGATGGCTTGCGAGAAAAAACCGTCGTCATTTCTATCGAACGCAATATCAAGATTCTCGAACCCACCATCAAAGACCGTATCGCCGCCTTGCGTGAACTCAGGAAAGGGTAGGGCAGCGCAGGGGGTTTATTGTATAGCAGCAACCCCGTGGGCCATGACCGCCCGTAATACTCCAATACTGTCAATCGGTTTGCAATTCTTTTGCTGCAGTGCTAAAGTTGCAGGTAGCCTCTTCCATGTTTGTGGGCTAGTGCTGATTTTTTGGGGAGCCGATACGAAGACCGCAGGGGACTGGTTTTTGATGACAGCCACGGGTCAGGCCATGATTTAGTAATACTTGCTATTGCTAGGTTGCGGATCACGCGTCCTGTTTTCCAAGTCCCCACCTTAAATTTGCGGGCTCTCACAAAACTCACTACCACGGCATTGAGGCGGAGGCTTTTTTATAATCGGTGATCCCTATGTCTCTTGCTGCGCCCCAATCTGAATCTTTGTCGATTGCTCAAATCTCCAAACAAGCTCAAACTCTAGTGCGATTCATAGCGCAATATGAATTTTGCGCGGTTGCTTTGTCGGCCGGAGTTGATAGTAGCGTGGTTGCCAAAGCAGCTTTCCTCGCAGTGGGCGACCGGGCGCTGGCAGTTACTGCTCAAAGTGCAAGTCTGGCCCGTGGCGAATTACAGTTGGCTCAACAAACAGCAGCGTTGATTGGAATCCGCCACCAAGTTATTGAAACGGCGGAATTCGAAAATGCAGATTATTTGCGAAACGCTGACGACAGATGTTATCACTGCAAAACCGAGCTCTATCAAAAGTTGCAATCTTTGGCTGCGGATACAGGATGCGTGCTGTTAAGCGGGACTAACCTAGACGATCTGGATGATTTTCGCCCAGGACTCGTAGCAGGAGTTGAGCATCAAGTCGTGACTCCATTGGCGGATTGTGGGCTTGATAAAACAAAGGTGCGAGGTATCGCCAAGTTCTGGGACTTGCCCGTTTGGGATCGCCCGGCGAATCCCTGCCTATCCAGTCGCATTGCTTATGGAGAAACGGTCACACCAGAACGACTAGCTATGGTGGACGCGGCCGAATGTTTTCTCAGAAGTCTTGGATTTACCGACGTGCGCGTTCGTTATCATCGTGATAATCTAGCTCGCGTCGAAGTAAACGCTGAACAGATTTGTGACCTAACGGGTGATTCTATGCGGCAAACGGTCGATGCAAAACTACGCTCACTGGGGTTTGCATTTGTCACGATTGACCTGCGTGGCTTTCAATCGGGTAGCTTGAATCAGTTATTGCAGATTCAAATCTGAACGCCTGTTTATTGATAGGTCGAGCTGCTCTTCAAATGGTTTGCGGAGGTCCTCCTCGAGGCGAGCGATGATTTCCATTCGAACTTTAAGATCGATTTGGTCTATGATATCACTAAGCGAAACGAGTACTTGGACTACCTTTTTTGTGTCCTCTTGGCGTTGATAAATATTAGCCAGTCCCGCTAAACCAAATCCACGGAAATGTTGTTCTTCGGGTCCTAAGTAGAAAAGCGCCAGATAATAGAATTCGGCAAGTTCGAAATCTCCGGCGGTCAAATATAAGTCGCCTAGCCTTTGGTGAGCAAGTAGAGTGTAGTAATTGTTTTTGGGGGAATCCTGAGGCGGGAAATACTTTTCAATACATTTGTATGCCTCATCGGTGTTGAGGATTGATGCATAGTAATACTGTTTCTCGACCCTGTCATATCTCTCAATGGTGTTGGTAGGTTCGATGGGTGAGTCGAGCGATGTTTCTTGGTAGCGCATACTGGCCCATACCATGCCACCGATAAAGAAGATGACCGCAGTCAGCATCCACAAGCGATTCAAGGCAAACTGCCCGATTTGTCGCGTGTGGTTTTTCATTAGAGCGTCGAGTTGTTGCGTTGCTTGGACTCGAGCATTTGCCAGCGACATATTTTCCCAATCCCAGCGATCGAGATCATCGGGCCAGCTATTGTCCATCTCGGCGACCGGTAGTTTTCGCAGCGATTCTTGTAAGTCAGTTGCTTTTTGAAAACGGTCAGCGGGATCTTTGGCCAGTAACTTCATAATGATCGAGCTAAACTCTGCGGAAAGATCAGTGCGATGTTCTTGGATCGGGGTCGGTTTACGTTTGAGGTGCTGCACGGCAACACTCAACGCAGTCTCACCTTGAAAGGGCGGATTTCCAGTCAGCATATGATAGGCTGTTACACCTAACGAATACATGTCACTGCGAGGATCGACGATTTTGCCTTCCGCTTGTTCGGGGCTCATGTAGAGGGGCGTCCCCATGGTGATACCGATCTGAGTGGTTTGTACACCGTCAGTTTGATCGACAACTCGAGCTAATCCAAAATCAGCAACTTTGACTTCACCGGTTGGAGCGAGCATAATGTTTTCAGGTTTGATATCACGATGGATGATCCCTTGCTTGCCCGCTCGATTAAGCGCCGCAGCAACCTGTTGCAGAATATTGATTCCTAATCCACTTGAAACATCTCCGTTACGCTGCATGAACTGAGCGAGGTTTTGTCCGGCAACATATTCTTGGGCGATAAAGTGGATCCCTTGGATATTACCGACTTCATATATTTGAACGATATTTGCATGGACCAGGGACGCGGCAGCTTGGGCTTCCGTGTGAAATCTACGCACATAGGATTCTTGTTCAGCGAGATTACTTTTGAGGACCTTAAAGGCTACACGTCGTTTCAGTGATTGTTGTTCAGCTAAATAGACAACACTCATCCCACCATGACCGAGTCGGCGGAGGATTTGATAGTCGCCCAGAGTTAGCCCGATGAGAGAGGCGGAATGCAGATTGTCGGATTCAGCAGTGGTCATAATACGCTAGAATGGGTTTCTTTTCACTGTTTATAAGTACAGAGATATTATATAAGAGTCTATACGTATTAGCGTACAGATTGTTCCATAAAATAGATATGTTGAACGGTCTTTACCGACGTTACATTTAACCTAAAGTGTTAAGCTTGATATAGTCATTGCGGTTTGAATTGATGATGCAAAACGTCCATAGCACCAAGAGCTTACCAATGAATTATTCCACCAGACCGTTATTCCACCGGTCAACATATCATTATCGCTGGGTCGTTTACACGTTGCTAGTTTCAGCCGGCCTTCACGTTTTAGGTGTGCTCACCGCGCTGGGTGTGTTGCAGCCTGGGCTGGATGTTCAACTGCCTATATTAGATCGCGCTTATTACATCAGCAACAACGTTTTGTCTTGGCGGCTCGGTTGGCTAGTGTGGCAATGCACCGCTATTTCCAATCTTGTTGCGGCCATTGCCATTGTTTGCTATTTTCGTCATGCCTATCTCAGGCGAGTTTGTGATACTTGCTGGCCGTATTATTGGTCGCTGGCAGCACTGGTGTTTACGATTTTAGCGATGATTCCAGAGCAGTGGGCCGAGTTTGCTCTGGTAACGGAATTTATCCAAACGGCACATCTAGCAGTCACCACAGGCGACACCACCGAATACTTATTACAGGAATCACGTTGGCTTGTTATGACCACGACTTGTGGCGCTTGTGGCTATACGATGATGCAATTCGCTTGGATTTGCTGCGCGACGATCTATCATGGCCGGCCTCGAAAAATATGGTGGTTCTGGGGCTTCGGTCTGCTCGATTTTGCCTTGTTCACTATTTCCTATTTAGCGTGCTATTGGAGTTGCCAAGCGGCGTTGCAAGGCGGAGTGTATGTTGGATTCGAAACGGTAATTATTTTCAATGCGATTGCGTTTCCACTATTGATTTTGTGGATGTTGATGTTCATTTCCGTTGTAGGCAATCGCCACCATGCAGAGGCGGTGCTCAATAGCTCGAAATTACCGAACAATTACTAACGCGGAATGCTCGCCGACCTAGAAGTTACTCAATACGCCCCCTACTATTCCCACGGTAAAACATATGTGGCAGATGATTGTGCAGATGCAAGCGACAATCCCTACTATCGCATGCGCTGAGCCTTTAATAACAGGGTTCTGTTTACGAGCTTGCAGACCTTTGACCCCAAGGATGATACTGCCGATACCAGAGAAGGGGATAAAGAAGGAGAAGATGCCAAGGTAGTATGCGATAAGCGCGTGTTTGTTTTTGTAAGGAATGATTCCGCCGGTGGCGTCGCCTTGCATGGCTTGTTCATGTTGCGGCGGCACATAAGTTACTTGTTCTGCTTGGGGAGTGATATAGGGATTGGCAGTGTCCGCTTCCGGTGTTGGATTCACGTCAAGCGGGTCATTTTCGCTGGGCATATTTGACATTTGTTGTCCTTTGATGAGAGAGTTTATTGCGTGATGGTTTGCTGTAACTAGAAGCTGACGAATGGAATTGGGATAAGTAAAGCATGTTGTTCTAGCAAGCTCCACTCGCCATACCAAGACGTGTAACGCGAAGCGAGTACTATCGAACCATAAGCAAACACGACAGGGATGAGGGTCAGGCGGCCTAACCAGATCGACAATCGCAGGCGCGGCGTTTCACGGCGGTGGGCACGAGCGTAGGCCCAGCCAAGGAGGATGCGTGTCGGCCAAGCGAAGATGATGAAAACAACAGCTGGCAACAACACGACTTCTCGCGGTGTCAATTCGATTTTGACTAAATATACGGGCAACGCTAACAGCCAAACGGAAACCATCGATATCCATAATGCCAGGGGCGCGCGTTGGTACATGGAGCGCACAACACCAATCTCTCTAAAAACGCTAAGCCGTTGTTCCACGGCGAAACGTGTTTGTAGTATCGGTAGATACAAGAAAATGATTGCGAGTGCAATATACCCGATCGTTCCGCAAACGACGTTGATGCCGCGGGGCAAAACCATCCCGCCAATACACAATCCAATGGGAATAATGAGCCAACAGAATGTACCTATAAACCCTTGGAACCCTGTCACAAAAAGTGCTCGCAAGGGAAATTCACTGACGAATTTCCAGAATCTGTCATGGGCGGCGACATAGATTTTGCGATTTAATCCTTCTTTCAAAAAACGAACGGGCGCTGGCCAAATGAAATGTCGCAGTAAGCCACCGCGGGTCCAAGCCCACAAGGTGACGAGGCTTGTAAATGCAGCTAGCAAGGCAGTTTGCCAACCGTATTGGGCAGCTCGTTCGCTGTCGGGGAGCATGATTGTGGCATCCACGTAGTAATTAGACATGAAATATGCGGGTAGCCAAATGAGGAATGTCCCGAGGATGACACCGCCCGTTCGGGCAGCGGTTTGGATTCCCCAAAAACCCGCCCGAACTTTTTGGTGTTTCACAATGCGTCTGGAAATCTCCAGTAAATAACCGAGAGCGACGAATTGGACGATAGGCAATGATGCGGCTAAAGCGAGTGCCGTAACAAGGACAGCGACACCAAATATCCAGAATACGAGGCGGTAAAATGCACGAAAAGGAGCAAATAGAATATGCGTGATTTGCTTAACAATGCTCGATTGTTGTGTTGAATATTGAGTGCCCGGCACAGCAGGCTCTACGCTCGTCGCAATCATCGGCTGTACAGACGTTGGGACAACTGCCTCAACTGGAGGGGCCACAACCGCAAGAGGCGCAGTTGAGGGGGTTGGCTGAAGATTATCTTGTCCGGTTTCAAGCATGATCAAAGGTGGAAAGATGATGACGGATGTATAAAAATGGTGTTGGGTGTTTGTCCTGTCGATTCTATAAATATAGCAAAGAGCTAATGACGGGTTGTCTAGAAAAGCAAACTTATAATGCTATAATACATTATACAATTAATTTAGTCGGAAATTGGCATAAATTGACGTACAAGGAAACTGTAAAAATGAAATGGCGGCCAATCATCTCGGTATTGATTTGCCTCGTCGTCCTCGGCGGAATTTCAAGCAGTCTGCTGTCAACAAGTCAAATAGGTTCGTCGTCGGCTTGGCGAAAGCGGCCTCTTCATCCCGCTGCCGATATCCTAAAGGTCGTTGCTGCGGTCAATCGCGAGTTTTCCGATTCATGGAAAAATGCCGATTTAGAAACAGCCACACCGGCTTCGGTACTCGCTGTCATGCGTCGGGCTTCGCTCGCTCTGCATGGAACGGTTCCATCGCTGGAAGAAATTCGCGAGTTTGGCCCGGCAGCACAGATGGTTGAAACGACAGTTGTAGAAAACGACTTACTGGATCGCTACGTCCAATATTTATTAGCAGATCGTCGTTATGCGGATTATGTCAGTGAACGATTTGCTCGTGTGTTTGTTGGCGTGGACACGGGCCCCTTTTTGGTTTATCGGCGCCGTCGTTTTCAATTGTGGCTGAGTGACCAACTGTTTGAAAATCGACGATACGATAGTTTATGCCGAGATTTAATCAGCAGTACGGGCATCTGGGTGAGTGACCCAGCGGTTAATTTTGTAACGGCAACGATTACCGATGACAGTCAAGGTCGCCCTGACTTGCCAAAACTGGCCGGGCGTACGAGCCGCGCATTCTTAGGGATGCGATTGGACTGCCTGCAGTGCCATGATGATGCACTAGGCACCATCGACTTGAGCTTCGAGGGGATGCCGCGTGAGGCGTTGCAAACCGATTTTCATCAATTCGCAGCTTTCTATTCTCAAGCGAGCATTAGTCTAGGTGGCGTACAGGATGACTTTCGCCATTACTCCTACACTTATTTGGGCGACGAAGAAGATAGTTTAATCTCGCCCAAAGTACCTTTTCAATCTGATTTGACATTGCCCGCAGGTTCACGACGTGGGCAACTCGCTACGTGGATCACTGCCCGCCAAAACCGAGCATTCTCGCGGACCGCCGTGAACCGAGTATGGGCGATTATTTTCGGTAAACCTTTGGTGTACCCAGTAGATGACATTCCGTTGATGGGACCGTTTCCGCCAGGCCTTGAATTGCTGGCAACGGATTTTAGTGATCATGATTATGACCTGAAACGACTGATCCAAATTATCACTCGCCTTGATGTCTTTCGCATCTCTAGTCGAGCAGCATTTGATGTGACTTCACAACACGAGCAAGCTTGGGCCGTTTTTCCGTTGGTACGTTTGCGACCGGAGCAGGTAGCGGGCGGTATCGGGCAAACTGCAAGGGTGCGGACGATTAATGCCGATGTTAGCTATTCGGTGCGGCAACAACAGCAACAGGATATTTTGTCCTTTGTTAAAAGATACGGGGATACCGGGGAAGATGAGTTTGAAGATCGCGGTGGTACGATTACGCAACGACTGCTAATGATGAATGGCAATTTCGTAAAAGATCGAACACGTAGTTCCGACGACTCAAATACAGCCGCACGTATTGCAACGATTGCTGAAGACGACGAAGATGCAATTGAAATGACATATCTTTGCGTACTCACTCGGCTACCTTCAGAGACAGAGCTGCATCACTTTTTATTGGCATTGAAAGACGTCTCGCCTGGTCAGCGCGAGCCAATATTAGAAGATCTTTTTTGGACTTTAATTAACAGCACCGAGTTTTCGTGGAATCATTAGAGTTGTTCATTGCAAAGAACATCCGTTTTAAACATGGGGAAAGGGTAGTACATCCATGGCTTGTCAATCACAGCACCATTGGAATCGCCGGACACTGTTAACCGCTGCTGCAGCGACTAGTATGTCTTGGCTGACGCCGCTAGCCACGAGATTGGCACGCGCTCAGGAACTTGCCCCAGATTCGCAAGCACCCGCTAAAAGCGTGATTTTGTTGTGGATGCAGGGGGGGCCGAGCCAACGTGACACGTTTGATCCGCAGCCCCAAGCGAGCGAAAAATATAGCGGAGGTGTAAAGTCTATTGCGACCTCGGCCAAGGATGTGCGAATTGCCGAAACGTTACCATTGATGGCCCAACAGATGCATCACTTGAGCTTAGTACGTAGTGTTGTTAGTCGCGAAGGTGACCACGCCCGCGGTGTTTACAATGTGAAGACAGGTTTTCGCCCTGACCCGACATTGGTGCACCCGTCGATAGGAGCGGTAATGTGTCATCAGTTGATTGATGACTTGGAGATTCCGCGACATATTTCTATGCTCACAACAAATAACCCAGCGCGGGGAGGTTATCTTGGTGATTCGTTTGACGCATTTCAAGTTGGCGACCCACAACAGCGAGTACCCGATGTTACAGCGCGGGTGGACGTAGATCGCGATGAGAAGCGCCGCGCCGACTTATTTGGAGTGGTTGAGCAGGAGTTCGCTCGCGGTCGCTTGCGGAATCTTGATGAGAAAAAAACGCTCCATCAATTGTCGATGAAAAGAGCGGTCCGCATGATGGCTTCATCACAACTCGAAGCCTTTTCATTAATGGGTGTCTCACAAACAAAAAAAGATCGCTTCGGAGACACTTCGTTCGGTCGCGCTTGTCTGGCGGCGACTCAGTTGATTCAAGTGGGCGTGCGATGTGTGGAAATTACGCTTGGTGGTTGGGATAGCCACATAAATAATACCTCGACACAAGCGAGTCGCTCCAAAATTATGGATGCGGCGATGTCTTCCATGCTGGCGGAGCTTTCCGAAACCGGTTTGTTGGAAAGTACGATTGTGGTGTGGGGTGGTGAATTTGGTCGAACGCCTTGGCTCAACCGCACAAGCGGTCGTGACCATTGGCCGCATGGATTTACTATTGCCCTGGGTGGTGGTGGAATCCAAGGGGGACGCGTAGTAGGCGAAACAAATCCAGAGCCGAAAGAAGACATGAAGGACAGAACCGCCGATGTTGTCGATGCGCATGAAGTCGAAGATATTCATGCAACCGTTTTTAAGGCACTCGGTATCGACTACGAACAGGAAATGATGACACCCGTTGGACGGCCGATGGTTGTCGCGCAAGGTAATGCAATTCAAGAATTGTTTTAATGACAATCGACATGTGACAGATGATATGGGTATCTACGAAAGCGGCAGCTATTTATACTAAGGCCACTTGAAATGAACCGGAGTTGTTTCTCAAGCGTATTTAAAGAATGATAATTATGACCATCATGTTTCGCTGTTTGATGTGTGGAAAAGATCTCACGGTTGGTGATACGCATAGTGGTGAGCAAACGGAATGTTCCAAGTGCGGTGCCGAAATCTTGGTGCCGGCGGCATCTGCAAGTAGCAGTGCGCCCGTTTTGCGCCGTGGAGTTTCTGCGGTTGGGGTTCGTTCATCCTCCGCCAAGTCAGTGTTTCGCAGTAAACGTAAAGCACAAAACCGCGCAGAAGCCGCTGGTGAAGAATTTGAGGGAGACGATTTTGATGGCCGGCGGCAATGGAAAGCGCTCATTGGTTTTGTCGTCAGTGTGATTGTTATCTTTGTGGTCTATGTAGGCTATTTGGCGATTCCACCAAGCCGAGTTCCCTTTACAGATGCAGAAGCAAAGGCGATCAGACATGATGTCCAATCGGAAAATTGGGGCACGTATCTAGACGGACAGTGTAATGCTGTTGATAAAATCAACGATGTGATGGTGTACGTTAGAAATGAAGCGACGTATGAAGAGGTGTTCCCCGATCTAAAAGAACTCAATGACATTATCAATTTGCAAGTGGTAGCCAAAGCAGAAGATATGGAAGAGATGGAACTAATGCTAGTCAACAAAAGGATGACCAATCGTCAAGTTGCGGGTAACCAACACATGTTGAATCATCTCGAACGTTTGCGGGATAGCAACGCCAAGCTAGTCCAACGCATAATCAATGACATCCCCGTTTTCAAGGCTGTGACGCAGTAGGGCCACGGAGTAGTACAAAATTACTCTAATTGGCGAGGTGTTTTCTCCTATTACCGATTGGCGTCGCATGTTGTAGGATGGAGCACTTACCATTTTACTGTTTTTGTGATGAGTCTTGATTGATTATGGAAGCTGGAATTGTTGGATTACCAAATGTCGGTAAAAGTACGTTATTCAATGCATTGACGAGTTCACAAGGCGCGGATAGCGCCAATTATCCCTTTTGCACAATTGAACCGAACGAAGGTATTGTGCCCGTGCCGGATGCCAGACTCGATACGATCACCGAATATATTCCACCTCAAAAAGTAATTCCCGCCGTGTTGAAATTGGTTGACATTGCTGGGATTGTTAAAGGTGCTAGCGAAGGTGAAGGGCTTGGTAATAAATTCCTTAGCCATATTCGTCAAGTCGACGCAATTATTCAAGTGGTCCGCTGTTTCGAAGATGAAGATGTCATCCACGTCGCTGGCAAAGTTGACCCACTAGATGATATAGAAATCATCGAAAGTGAGTTAATGATTGCGGACATGCAGACACTTGAAAATGCGTTGAACAAAGCTGAGCGGACGGCTCGTAGTGGTGATAAAGAAGCACAAGCAACGGTCTTGGTTATCAATAAATGTCTTGAACATTTAGGTAAAGACGAGCCATTGCGGAGTCTGGATTTGCACGACGGTGAACTTGAGTTGATTCATAGTTATGGCCTGTTAACCGCCAAGCCTGTCCTGTATGTCGCCAATGTCGATGAAGATGATCTTGCTGGCAAAGGTCCGCTGGTACAGCAAGTACGTGATTACGCCCAAAGCGTGAATGCTGGCGTCGTACACGTCTGTGCTCGTATCGAAGCAGAAGTCGCTGAGCTGGATGCGCAAGATCGATCAGAGATGCTTGAATCGATAGGGCTTACTGAACCGTCGTTGTCGGTTCTTGCTCGTGAAGCCTATAAAACTCTCGGATTACAAAGTTATTTTACTGCGGGTGAAAAAGAAGTTCGCGCTTGGACAATCCCAGTAGGTGCAACAGGACCTCAAGCCGCTGGTGTGATTCATACGGATTTCGAGCGAGGTTTTATTCGAGTCGAAGTTTATTCAGTGGATGATTTGGTAGAGTATGAAAGTGAAAAGGAACTTCGCACAGCAGGGAAACTGCGAGTTGAAGGTAAATCCTATGTCGTGCAAGACGGTGATATTTGTCATTTCTTGTTTAATGTCTAAAGAACAGACCGCCGTTGTTTAGCTGATTTTATAAACCAACAAGCATTTAGTGATTTGCATGAAATATTTGCCAGCCATTATTGTTCTTGCGTTTGTATGGACGGCTGTGCTGTGGGTATTTCTGAGCTTTGAGCCAAATGAGGCAACGGGTCGCCCGCATTCGGAAGCAATGTTTGCGACACCGCAAGGTTCGACGAGTGTTGCGATGATGCAAGGAGGCGAGGGAGGGTACCGGCACGAGCATATAGTCGTTCCTGGCTTGTTGCTTGGTTGCAGCATGATCGCAATGTTTTGCATGATGTTATTTTGGGTTTGCCGCACGAAACACGCCGACCCCGACTCAGCAGGGTATTTTTGGAATTTGATGGTGATGGTTGTGTTGGTGTACGTTAGCGCATTCATTTTGTTGTGCACGACTTACCAAATGTCATGGCTTGAACCCACAGAACCAGATTATCTGGGGCCCTTTCCAATTGCCACAAGCCTGATGTTTCTGGGCATGTACGGTGTGCCACTGGGGTTTGTCGTGTTATACGTCCTTTTTTTCGAAGATAGAATCTTGCCTCAGGCGGCACTCGAAGAATTTCGTAAAATAGTCCAAGCAGCCAAATCGGATGATGTGGCCGAGCAGGAGGCTAGCTGATGGAAGAATACCGTTCGAGCATTATCTTTGGATTCATATTGGTGTACATGTTGGTTTGCATTGCTGTGGGGTTGTGGGCCATGCGCAGGACCCGTAGTACCAAAGATTTCTTCATGGCCGGTCGCCATCTGGGGATGATTGTGACGAGTGTTGCCGTGTTTTCGAGCACAATGAGTGGATTTGGTTTTGTGGGTGGACCGGGTTTAGTTTATCTTGCTGGGACCAGTTCATTTTGGATGGTGATCAACATGTCGATCGGCATGTGTATCATGTTTTTTCTGCTTGGTAAGCGATTACGGATGTTTGCCGAGTTAAGAGAACCGGTTTCGTTGCCCGACGCAGTGTCCGCTAGGTACAACTCTCGGTTCACCGGCGGTCTAACCGCTGTGGCTATCCTGCTGGGAGTGATCACTTATTTGGGTGTACAGATCAAAGCGATGTCTGTTGTGCTGTTTCAAATATTGCAGGATATTGCGTGGGCCTCGACGCCGCTCGAGTGGTGTTATGTCATCAGTTGTGCCGTGTTAGTGTTCTATTGTGTGACGGGCGGGATCATCGCATCCGTTTATACCGACTTGATTCAAGGCGTGATTATGGTAGTCGCAGCTGTTTTAGTTTTGCTCACGACGATGGCGACGGTCGACGGTGGGTTACAGGGAATGGCGGAAGTTATTACGCGAGACGATCCTGAAGCTATGCAGCCTTGGGGAACCTTTGGCATGATTTCCTGTTTGTCATTCTATTTCATCATGGCTCTTGGCGTGTGTGGGCAACCACACGTGATAACTAAACTAATGATGACGAAAAATATATCAGATACTCGGCACATGTTGCCAATGTCCGTGGCAGGTTACGGTTTGGCAGCGTTATTATGGATTTCGATCGGGCTATGTATGCGGGCGGTTGTTTTAAATTCGCCATATGTTACCCCCCTGCTGAACCCCGACCAAGCGGCATCCGAATTTCTGACATGCTATGCTCATCCGGTGTTGGCGGGCGTAGTTTTCGCCGGTCTTTTTGCCGCGATTATGTCGACCGCCGACAGTTTCCTGAATATCGGCTCCGCGGCGTTAGTCCACGATTTACCACAAGCCTTTGGAATGACTCCTTTGAAACATGAACTGCGATGGGCTAGAATTGCGACGGTAGTAATTGCAGTGGGTGCTGGCTTGTTGGCTTATTGCGCTGGTGAAATGGTGGCGATGTTAGGCGTGATGGGTTGGTCGATCTTTGCGATTGCCATCGTGCCGATCGTGGCGATCGGGTTCAACTGGAAGCGCGCGAATCGGATCGCAGTAAACACCTCGGTCATTTCCGGCTTGGCTTGTTATGCCGGTCTATATTTGACCGACATCCGTTTGCCCTATAACTTTCACCTAGGCGCCTTCTCAATGCTCGTTACGCTAACCATTTTCTTTATGGTAGCGCTCGTAACGCCGGCTAACCGTCTAGACAAAGATATCGATGCGGTTATGGACTTGTAGCAGGGGACTATGAATGGCACGCATTGAAAATAATCAGCCGTAGACGGGTTACGAGATTATGTCGTGGATGACGTTGCCGTGGACATCGGTTAGCCGCATATCTCGTCCACCACTACGGTAGGTAAGGTCACGGTGGTCGAGTCCTAATAGATGCAAAGTGGTCGCCCACATATCGTAGACGGTTGTTTTGTTTTCGATGGCATGATAACCAAATTCGTCAGTGGCACCATATGCGGTTCCGCCACGGATTCCTCCGCCAGCCATAAAAATGCTGAAACCATACGGATCGTGATCTCTACCACTTGAGCCCTGTGCAAATGGTGTCCGGCCGAATTCTCCCGTGAAAATGATCAACGTATCTTTCAATAGATCCCGTTGCTTGAGATCTTTGATTAACCCCGCGATTGGTTGATCAATTTGATGCCCCATTTTGCCGTGACCTTGTTTGATGTTCCCATGATTGTCCCAGGGGTTTGCGGCGCCACCACCGCCGATTCCATAACTCAAACAGGACAACTCAATAAAACGCACGCCCCGTTCAACGAGTCGTCTTGCCAGCAAACATTGCCGTGCGTAATGTCCGGTCTTTGGATCGCTATCGAATACGCCGTACATTTCCATCGTTGTTTTGCTTTCACCGGACAAGTCAACAAGCTCTGGAACCGCTGCCTGCATTCGATAGGCCATTTCGTAATTCTTGATTGCTGAGTCGACTTGATCATCGTCGTTTGTGGCGGTTAAAAACCGCTGGTCTTGTTGTTTGATGAAGGCGAGTCGCATTTGTTGTTGCCGGGCGACGTCACTTGGCGTGATATTGGGAATTGGATTCTTGGCGTCGAGGTTTACTTGAGTTGCTTGATGATAAGCTGGCAGGTAACCGTTACTGAACAGTGGAATCCCGCCATGTGGTAAAGTTGAACCGCCGCTACCGAGCACGACAAACCCAGGTAAATTCCGGTTGATGCTTCCTAATCCATAATTCACCCACGCACCGGCGCTAGGATGTCCCATAAACGGGAATCCGCTATGCATAAAGAAATTACCCTGTGCGTGCTCGCTAAACGTTGCGGTCATGGAACGGACGATTGCGAGTTCATCAGCACAGGTTGCTAAATGCGGGAGCAGTGCACTGATCTCCAAACCACTTTCACCATGTTTGTCGAATGCCCAGTGTGATGGCATCAACGTTCCATTTTGATTGAACTGGGTGCGATTGGCTTGGAAGGGTACTGGTTTACCAGCGTCTTTTACGAGCCGCGGTTTTGGATCAAAGGTATCGACTTGCGACACGCCACCGGACATGTAACAAAAGATGACATGCTTCGCTCGCGCCGCGAAATGAGGTTTTGCCAACTTTTGTTTAGCGGCGTCCGCTGGGCCTGCGGCTGACGATGTGTTGTCGTTGGCCATTAAACCGGCCAGCGCCAGCATCCCAAACCCGCTCGAGGCGTGGGAAAGAATTTGTCGACGTGTTGGATAATGTGTCATTGAGTGATTAACGGATAAAGATGAATTCTTTGAAATTGAAAAGGCTTTGAGCAAAATCTTGCCAAGTACGCGTTTCAAACTCTTGGGGGGGGATGTTCGGCCCGAGAGAGTCAAGTACTTCATGGTTTGAGGTTAGAGAAGTTTGTAGTTTAGCAATGCGCTGCTGTTGTTGAATCGTCAACGCTGCCATTACTAATTTTTCAGGGATGAAGTCACTGCTTCCGGACGCTAATGCTAAAATTTCGTCAGCATTAAGAGCTTGATTATAAATTTGTGCATCCAAGATACGTCCTGCGAGCATGCGGTTTCCGCCAACGGGTGTATGTCGGATGCCAAAACAAATGACGCTTTCATTTGCTTTGAACTCTGCCGGCCCCGAAGATTTATACGGGTCACCGTAGGGTTTGCCGTTACGAAAAATATGGATCGTCCCATCTTTTGCATAGGTTATGGCAATATGAACGGGAGTTTTTACCGCCGACGTTTCCGGCGGCCCATTAACGCCTGCTGTGCGGGAAAAATTGTTGCTACCGGCTAACCACTGTTGAGAATCTTTTTCGGCATAAACGATTGAATCAAAATAAATTCCGTCGTTGGTTTGAATTGTAATCACACCACCAGCCCTTTGGTTTAGTGTGGTTAACTGTACGATGGCAGCCAGCGTTTTTTCAGTGATGTTTTTTGAAATTGGTTTGGTAATGGCATAAGCGGCGGCATCGTTGAGAATCAATGCTCCGTTTTGGATATGAGCGTTATTTGAGGCAATGGCGTGCGAGTCGCCGATCTGATCTTGCAGCGAATTTTCGAAATCCCAGTGGTGGATTGGGCTTGGTATCGCCACCGTCGGTAATTTGCCCGCGGCTTTTTGTTGCAGTAGTGTTTGTCGTACAGGGTGAAGGATATCGTGGATTTGTTGTGTTTGCGAGCGAATTGCCTTGTTGAGTATGTCCCTTTTGTCTCGTGATTCTCGTTGCTCTAACAACAGTTGCTCGAAATATTGGTGACATTGTTCTAATTCAATAGCTGTAGGCGCACGTGAAAAGGCGCGTAAAAACATCGCATGAAAGCGGGCGGTGTTGTCTACGAGTGAAGTGTCCTTGATAATATCCGCGGCGAATTGCTTGGCGGTGTTAATTACGAACGCACTGTTCAGTAGTGTCAGCGATTGAGCGGGGACATTTGTTTTCCCGCGAGCCCCAACGGTACTTAATGGTTCCGGGCGGTCAAAGATGTTAAGAAATGGGTCGGGATTGTTCCGATGGGTTCGGACATAAAGGCTACGACGGGGTGACGTTCCGGCGACGCTTGTTTGATACATCGTGGGGTCCAGTGTCGCTGCGGTTACTAACATCGCATCTCGAATCGCTTCTCCATCGAGCCGCGTAATAGGAAATTGGGCAAACATGTTTAGAGCGGTTGCTCGTTGATTGTCAGGGACGCTTGGATTATGGCTTGCTTGACGATACGTCGCACTCATAACGATTTGGCGGATGAGATTTTTCTGCGACCAATTATTTTCGTCCAGTTGCGAGACCAGGTAATTTAACAATTCTGGATGAGTTGGGCGAGTTCCGAGATGGCCAAAGTTATCAACGGTACTGACAATGCCACGGCCGAACAAATGATGCCAAATGCGGTTGGCGATAACACGGCCAACGAGTGGGTTGTCGGGGTTTGAGAGATCCTCGGCGAGTTCAAGTCGTCCACTTTGTGTTGTTGTGTATTGACGGTCACTAAATGCTTCGAGAAAACCACGAGGTACCATCGCTGCGACGTCATTCGGATTTCCTCGAGTCCATAATGGATGGTCGACGCCGTGACGATCGATAACGCCTGGCGATCGCACTGGCGTTGGGATGATGTTTTCCAGATGGCGATATTGCGTGAGTAGTCGGCCGATCGAGGGGAGTTGCGAGAGTTGATTGGGAAGCAATTGATTGCGAACGAAGAATCCGAGGAAGCGGGCTTCCTCGTCGGAAATGGATTCGCGTTGCCATTGTGCGATGATGCGCCGTAACACGACTTGATACAATTTCCCCAGTTCTTGAGGATTGGTTGGCGTTTGGTCAGTGACGGCAGCAAGCCGATTCGGCAAATTAACGGGTGGTATTTGGCCCGCTTTAAGGCAAGCGACGTTGGTGAGCCCGAACCAACTGCGCTGCTGCGAGCGTGCTTCCACCGGTAGGTCGTAAGCCGTTGCTAGTTCCAAATACATACTATTGCCGCGGAAATAGCGCATGTCGAATTTAATCCATGCGGGGTTGATAGAATTGGGGTTCTGTTCCAAATACAATAAACCAATCACGCGTGGATAGTTTTCCATAACAAAGCGCAGGCGGGATCCCATGCTTTTTAGCCCAGCAACCTGAATCCAAATATCATCAAAATCAACATTGAATTCCGGCGAGTGCAAGACCCCATTGTGTCGACTCGACAGGCTGTTTGTGAAAAGACCGGCGACATGAATGTTTTCGATGATCTGATCGCCCGTTGGGTTGATAGCAAAGTCGCCACCGCGACTCGTGCCCGCTAGGCCAGTTCCATGCTGCGTCCATTGTTGGTGATCGTCTCCCGAACTGAGAATCCAGCGTCGTTGAAAGGTTTGTTGTTGAAAAGTTTGGTTTTTATCACGAGCAGATGTCCACTGCGATTTGATTTTATCCCATTGACCGGTAAATTGCTCGCCAGAAAGATCGTTTAATGTGGCCAATTCAAACAACGGATTTTGGTCGACGATGGCGTCTTTCTTGCCGGCCAATTTGATTTGTTCCAGCCAGCGTGTCATCAGTGACGTGGAAGAATCCTGCAACACCTTTAGCCAGTGTTGGGCGATTTCATGGCGGATGCTTTTTTTGAGTTGAGTGAGTTGTTGTTTGTTCGTGTCTGCTCGAATTGGTGTGTCCACAGTGATCAAGGCTGGGCGAGCGTTGGCTAATATTCCGTAGAAACGGTAATAATCGCGTTGGCTGATGGCGTCGAATTTGTGATCGTGACAGCGCGCACAGGAGACAGTAAGTCCTAAAAATGCCTTACTGATGACATCAACTTGATTGTCGATGAAAGCAATTTGTTCGACTTTGGCATCGACGGGAGCGTAGCCGTGAGGGACAAATCGATAGTGTCCTGTTGCCAACGCAGATTCATTGATTTTTTGTGTTGGGTTAATACGGGGATCGCTCAGTAGGTCACCTGCAATGTGTTCTCGCACCATCTGTGTGTAAGAAACGTCATCATTGAGTGCGCGAATTAGATAATTGCGATACCGATAAGCATGTGGAATTCCAGGGTCGCCTTCGCTGCCGTGTGATTCAGCGTAGCGAAATACATCCATCCAGTGCCGCGCCCAACGCTCGCCATACTGAGGGGAATTAAGTAATTGATCGACTAAGCGAGAATAGGCGTCCTCGGATTTGTCGTTGAGGAATTGTTGCAGTAGAGTGGCTGCTGGTGGTAACCCGGTCAGCGCAAACGAGAGACGACGCGCAATGGTCGGCTTATCGGCGGGCGGGGCGGGTTGCAGATGTTGTTTTTGTAGTTGCTGGAGAATCAAGCGATCAATCGGCTTGTCGGACCAGACAGTTGCTGGAGGCATTTCGACTGGTTGGGGAGGTTGGAAGCTCCACAACTTCATCCGAGTTGTACGAATGGCGTTCCAGGATGTGAGTTGTTGCAGGGTCTTTTTGTTGGGTGGCTGGTCGCGTGGGTCTGGCGCTCCCATTTCAATCCAACGACGAAAGGCGGCAATCGATGTTTGGTTCAGCCGTGGATCATCTTTGGGCATTCGCAGTTCGTCGCTGTGCAGGATGGCTTGCAGCAGTAAACTGTCCTGCGGTTTGCTAGGCACGACTGCTGGGCCCGAGAAACCTCCTTGTAAGAGTCCGTCACGAAAATCTAACGCTAAATCGCCTTCAGCAGTGCCGGAACTGTTGTGGCAGCGATAACAGCGTTCCACCAGTACAGGCCGGATCTGTGATTCAAAGAACTCGATTTGCTGTGCGGTCGGGTCCGTGGCGTTGCAGGTCGCTGCCCACGACAACAGGGCAAAGAATACGGCGACGAAGCAGGCGTGGTTTTGCAAATTGTTTTGTCGGCAGATGTTCATGATGGGATAGGGAAAGTGGGAGTCTTTCCACCTATTGTATCAAATGTATCAAGCTGACAAATACAAAACCGTGAATGTTATTATTAAAAAGCATTTGAGTCCAAGACGAGTTCCCCATTGATGGCCAAGGCAGAATGTATGGTCGTGGGTGAGGAAATAAGAATTGTTGTCTGAGTGAGATTGCCGAGGATAGTGCACGTTGTTGCGATCCCTTCGTCGTCGAGGTCGGCGAACGGTTCGTCGATTAACAGTAACTTGGGCTGTCGCATGAGAGATCTTGCTAACGCTACTCGGCGCTGTTCACCGCCGGAAAGTTGCTGACACGATCGGTGGGCTAGGTGTTGGATTTTAAAACTTTCGAGCATCTGCTGGACTAGTGCATCCCGGTCACTGGTTGCCATGGATCGAATACCGTAGCATACATTTTCATGGACGGTCCCTTTAAACATGTAGGGACGTTGATGTACAAAGCCGATTTGATTCTGGGGTAGTGAGCAATGCAATGTCCCTTGGAAATCATGCTCCAAGCCGGCGATAATTCTGAGTAAGGTCGTTTTGCCGCTGCCATTGGTGCCAACGATACCAAATTTGTGGTTGGGGTGAATTTCGAGTGCTGGGACTTGGCAGATAGGTTTTTTTCCGCGCTTGACCAGTAAATCGGTGATTTGGATTATTGAAGTCATCCGTGTTTCTCCTGCGACCGTGGAACGCTTAGCAGAGAAATAAGCGTAGTCATGACGATTGCCATCAATAATAATACAAGGCTCATGGCTACGGCGCGGGATAAGTTGCCGCGAGCGGTTTCGAGAGTCGTCGCGGTTGCTAGCGTACGAGTCATGGACTTGATGTTTCCACCAATCATCATGGCGATACCCAGTTCGGTGAAGCAGCGAGCGAAAGCGGTCAGCAATGCAAGTGTGATTGCTAGTCGAGCTTCGCCAAGATAAGTTTTTAATCGCTGCCAAGGCGATGCTCCCAGCATGACTGCTGTTTCATGCACGCGGGGATCAAGATTGGCGATCGCAGCGTGAGTCAAACTGACGATAATGGGTAGCGCCAATGCAAACTCGCCTAACACGATCCCCACTGGAGTGTACAACAATTCCAGCATACCGAGTGGTCCTTGCCGGGAGAGCAGGGCATAACCGACAAGTCCAATCAGGACGGTAGGGATGCCCATGCCTGCTCGAAATAGGATGATTAATAAAGTGCGGCCGCGAAAATTCGCTCGAGCCAGTAAAGAACCAATCGTAATTCCGACCACGGCGGCCAACGCTACGGCGGTAGTTGAAATCCAGATGCTGCGCCACGCTGCGTCCAAAACCTGCGGGTCACCCGCAAGGATCAACTTGAGCGCTTCGACGATACCGTTCCAGATGAATTCCATGAAATACGTGGGATAAGTGTTAGAGGTGTTGGTATTAGAGTGCGGGTTAGGTTACTTGGTGCTGGGAGTAAGTGGGTTGAATAAAGTTTGGTTTTGGATTTTATATTCCGAGATGGTTTTTTGGGCAGCGGACGAGACGAGGAACTCGGCCAATTGAATTGCTTGACGCTGATTTATCATATCGTTTTTTGTGGGCGTTACGGTAATGACACTATACCGATTCTTTAAGGCAGGGTGTGGAGATGTGAGTGGTATCAACGTAAGTCGTTCGTTGAAACGTAAGTAGGTTGCTCGGTCAGTTAGCACGTATGCTTGCTTTTCCTCGGCGATCAAAAGTGTGTTGGCCATGCCTTGCCCTGTTTCAAGATAATTCATGGTAGGGGGGGTTGAACCCAGAGCTTTCCAGAGGTCGATCTCTTTTTTGTGCGTCCCGCTATCGTCTCCGCGCGAGGCAAACCAATATCGATTGGCGATGATTTCGAACGCTGCTAGGGGAGGTTTGTCCTTAATGTTGGCTGGGTCATTCGCTGGCCCAAGTATCACGAAATAGTTTTCCATGAACGATTGATGAGTCACACCATGGCCAGCACGCATGAACGCTTGTTCTGCTGTTGGGGCATGTACTATGAGAACGTCGACTTCGCCACGTTGGCCCAGTTTAAGAGCCGCCCCGGTTCCAACGGCGATGACAGTCACTTGGCAATTATATTTCGCTTGGAATTTGGGGATGAGTTCATCGAGGAGCCCAGAATCTCGAGTGCTAGTGGTGGTGGCTAGTCGCAGTTGATGCGAATTACCTGTTGCGGGTTGTCCAGTGCCAGTGGTTTGTTCGGAACATCCTCCAGACAATAAGGACAACACGGCAAGCAGGAGGCATGATGAAAAACGCACGTGTATTGCTCGAGAAGGGGAAGTTTGTTGCAACTGTTTCTAATTTATCAAAACGGGCTATGTTGCGTAAGGTAATGGCCTGTGAGTACTACTCGTTCAGCCATACTAAACTCGCTAAAATAGTTTAGAATGAAGCTATCTTTGTTACCGAACCAACAGTTCCTAGAAAAAATTTGGCATCCAAAAAGGCACCCTTTGCATGGCGATTGCACCGACACCTGAAACAACGACCGACAATCGACTTACCGATGAATATATCGCTCAACTTCGATTAGATTTCCAGAGCCATCCCACAGCTCAGCTTATGCAGAATGCTGTTACCAGAAATAGCATCGATCTTGTATCTCGCAACCATCGTGTCGTCGCTGCGACGGACCATTCGTTTTCTAACCTTTTAGATAGCTGGAAGGTCACAAATCAAAAGCAGAGCGGGCGCTGTTGGCTGTTTGCGGGATTGAATTTGTTTCGCCCAGCAGCGATGGAAGCATTGAATCTAAAGGCATTTGAGTTCAGTCAAAATTACACCTTGTTTTGGGATAAGTTTGAACGCGCTAACTATTTTTTGGAAGCGATGATCGAAACCGCTGATCGCGAAATTGACGACCGTACAGTTGCATTTCTATTGGAACGCCCGCTTGATGACGGTGGTCAATGGAATATGTTTGTCAATATTATTCGCAAGCACGGAATCGTACCCAAATACGCGATGCCGGAAACACAAAGTTCAAGTGCGACACGTAAAATGAATGAACAGTTGCTTGCTCGTTTGCGCAAAGGAGCATTGGAAGTGCGTAGTTGTCTTGAAGAGGGTAATGCGGCCGAGCAAGTACAAGCGACGAAGGAGAATATTCTTGGAGAAGTCTATCGAATGTTGTGTATTCACTTAGGAACTCCGCCAACAGAATTTGATTGGCAATGGAATGATAAGGACAAAGTGTTTCATAACGACGGTGAAATGACACCGCTCGAATTTACCAAGCAGTATTTCCAAACGGATCCGCAGGATTATGTTTGCATCGTCAATGACCCGCGCAGTACGAGTTCTTACAACAATACATATACGGTGGAATTCTTAGGTAATGTAGTAGGGGGCGATGTTGTTAAGTACTTGAATGTCGATGTGCAAACGATGAAACAACTAACGATGGCAACCTTGCTTGACGGTGAGCCGGTATGGATGGGTTGTGACGTCGGAAAAATGATGGATCGTAAAGAGGGCGTATGGGATGTTGATCTGTTTGAATATGAAGATGTGTACGATGCCGAATTGACGTTAACCAAAGCGGAACGTTTGGACTACCACGAAACCTTGATGACTCACGCCATGTTGTTTACAGGCGTCGATGTGATCGAAGGTGAAAATGGCCAGCGGGCACGGCGTTGGCGAGTGGAAAATAGTTGGGGTGACGAAAACGGTAAGAAGGGATTTTACACGATGAATGATTCGTGGTTCGATGAGTTTATGTTTGAAGTTGCGATTCATAAAAAATACCTATCCGCAGAACAGCTGGCCGCTTGGGATCTCCAGCCAACACCACTGCGTCCTTGGGATCCAATGGGCGCTTTAGCACGTAGGTCTTAATCATCAAAATAAATTTGATAGTTCGTATAATTAGATATTGGTGTGAGAATTTTGAGACACAGTAATTCCAGAGGGCGACGTTTTGGCCTGTTGCTTGTTGTTAGCGTGCTTTTGGGTGGCGCGGCAACGGACACGTTAAATGCCGAAGCACCGACGGATGTTAGTGGAGTTCCGCGGCAAGCGATTAACACACAGGACCCTCAGGACACGCCATCCACGCCGTTGGAAGCATTAGCTGCATTGAAAGTTCCGGATGGGTTTGAGGTTTCTTTGTTTGCCGGTGAACCTGATGTGCACCAGCCACTGGCATTTACATTTGACGATCGTGGTCGGCTGTGGGTCATTGAAAACTACTCCTATCCTGAATGGAACGCAGAAGCTTACGACAGGATCGTTATTTTTGAAGACACCGATCAAGACGGGCAATTTGACAAAAAGAAAGTGTTTCTTGATGACGGCCATCAGCTGACTGGAATTGAAATTGGCTTTGGTGGAGTTTGGTGTACTGCCGCTCCGTATCTTATCTTTATCCCAGACGACGATCGTGATGATCAACCGGATGGTCCCCCCCAGATATTGTTAGACGGATTTAATCTGCGGGAAGTGGGGCACAACGTCGTCAATGGTTTGCGATGGGGTCCCGATGGTTGGCTCTATGGGCGGCACGGGATTAAAGCGACAAGTCACGTGGGGGCTCCAGGAACCAGCGATAAACAACGTGTGACGTTGAACTGTAGTATTTGGCGGTTTCATCCGACGCGAAAAATATTTGAAGTTGTATCCCATGGAACAACGAACCCTTGGGGATTTGACTATGACGATTATGGCGAGATGTTTTTTACGAACAATGTAATTGGGCATCTATGGCATTTGCTACCGGGTGCACGTTATCAGCGGATGTTCGGTTCCCATTTGAATCCCAATACATTTGTGTCGATGAACTCTACATCGGACCATCTGCATTTTGCAGGAGGGTTGTGGTCGGAGAGTCGTAAGGAAATTGGTAAGCCAAACTTGCACGATGAATATGGCGGAGGGCATAGTCACTGCGGTGGGATGATCTATCTCGGCGACAACTGGCCAGCACAATATCGCGGTAAAATGTTTATGTGCAACACGCATGGTAAACGAGTCAATATGGACGCGCTCAGGCGCGAAGGCAGCAGTTACACCGCGGAGCATGGTCAAGATTTCTTGTTTGCCAATAGTGACTGGTTTCGAGGGGTCGAGTTGAAATATGGACCCGATGGTGGCGTGTTTTTGACGGACTGGACGGACCTCGGTGAGTGTCATGACCGTGATGGAATCCATCGGCGGTCTGGTCGGATTTATAAAATTACATATGGCAAGCCACGTCGTTTAGCCGCTTTTGATTTGCAAGACTTATCCACCGCAGAATTGGTTGCTTTGCAGAATCACAAAAATGATTGGTTTGTACGTCATGCTCGACGTATTTTGCAAGAACGTGCGGTTGGTGGTGATCTATCGACGGCGGTGAGTTTGTTAAAGAAGAATTTCCATGAGTCAGTCGATGCGACTCGAAAACTACGCTTTCTGTGGTGCTTACACGCCTTGGGGCAATCTGCGGCAGTGCTTGAGGATTTGTTGAATGACACCAATGAGCATCTGCGTGTGTGGGGAGTGCGGTTGCTGTTTGAAAATGATCTACCGTCAAAAAATAGAGCGACTGTGTTGGCTGATCTCGCACGCAGAGAAACCTCTGGTCTGGTCCGGTTGCACATTGCCGCCGCCATGGGAAAGGTTTCCAATGTCTTACGTTGGGCTGTCGCCGCGGCATTAGTGGAGAAAATGCCTGTCGCTGACGACGAACGGTTAATGGCGATGATTTGGTATGCGATAGAGCCGGTAGTGTTGGAAGCCGCAGGTGAAGCGTTACAATTTTCTATGACGTCGGATGCGGCCTTGTTGCAAGAATTTGTCGCGCGGCGGATTACGGTAAGTGCGGTAAGTCACGCTGGTAATTTTGAAAAGCTGATGGCGGTCATGGTACGGCAGCAGGGGACGTTAAATAAAACGCAGTCGCAGGAAGTTTTGCCAATGTTGATGGGACTCGGTGTTGGTGTGCGTGGCCAACGGCAGATAGAAATGCCAAAATCGTGGCGATCGTTCGCGGACATGGTCAAAGCCTCTGGAAACGAGAAAGGACGACAGTTGGTGCAACAAGTAGGCGCTGTGTTTGGAGACGGCGTGGCGCTGGCGCAACTTGTTAGCGTTGCCAGAAACAAGGACTTGGCTGCAGAAGTACGAAGCACCGCGGTTAACTCTTTGGTGTCCGTGTCCGGCGAAGGAGTCGACAGTGAATTGAAAATCCCCGAGTTGCTGCAAGGGATGATTGGTGACCGCGCAGTGCAGATGGCAGCGATTCGTGGTTTGCGACGTTTCAAGCATCTGCAAACCCCAAAATTGTTACTTGGCAGATATGCGTCGCTGGACAAGCCTCTAAAAAATGCTGTTATCGACACGCTTAGTTCACGCGAGGATTATGCATTCGAGTTGTTGGCTGCACTTGAAACTGGGCGTGTGCCGCGAGACCATGTTACGCCTCAACAAGCACGTCAGATTTCAAATATAGGCAATGCTGAATTAACGGATAAGTTGTCGGATCTGTGGGGAGCGGTGCAGTTTAGCAGTGAATCGCAGTTGGAGAAAATAACACAGATTAAGGCAATGCTAGCAACTCAGAGTGATGTGCGTCTAGACTTGAGCCAAGGAAGAGCGATTTACAAACAGCGCTGTGCAAGCTGCCATAAGTTATTTGGCGAGGGTGAAAAAATTGGACCTGATTTAACTGGTTCTGGACGAGCGAATATCGATTATGCTTTGCAAAATGTTGTGACGCCCAGTGCCGTCGTTGCTAAAGGGTTCCAAGTCAGTGTGGTGGTGACTGTCGCTGGACGCATATTGACGGGCGTTGTTACTCAGGAGTCAGAACAGGTCTTGTTGATTCAAACAGATAAAGAACAAATACGACTGCCGAAAGCTGAAGTTGATGAGATTCGCAAATCGAAACAATCTCTGATGCCCGAGAATTTGCTCAAGGACTTAACCGATGTGCAGATCAGGAATTTGATTGCCTATCTTGCGAGCCCAGTACAGGTGCCAATTAGTGGTACAGATGATACAACGGATGTAGGGAAATAGCAGACGAATATAATGTACATGAGTCTTGTAAGCGGAGTTTATGATGAAGTTAATTGGAACTGTACTAACGATTTGGGCTTTAGGTTGTTTGTTTTGTAACGCCGCGTGGGGCGAAACGACACGGCCAGCACAGAGTCCCAACATAGTTTTCATCATGGCCGACGACCTCGGTTCTGGGGATTTGGGGTGCTATAACTCCGATAGTAAAATCCCCACGCCTCAGATGGACGCGATCGCCAAAGGGGGAATGCGATTTACGGATGCCCATTCACCATCGGCCGTTTGCTCACCGACTCGCTACGGAGTGTTGACTGGTCGCTACGCCTGGCGGGGCCGACTCAAGAGTGGAGTAGGATGGGGCTACAGTCGATTGCTTATCGAACCTGAACGAGCGACCGTTGCGAGCTTATTGAAAGCTCAGGGCTACAACACTGCTTGTGTGGGCAAGTGGCATTTAGGGTTTCAGCTACCGGATCTCGCTGCCAAGGACTATCCTGCAGCGAACGTCGTGTTACCTAAAGCACATCCGCATGCGGTCGACTATTTTAAACCGTTGGCTCCCGGGCCGAATGCGTTGGGTTTTGATTATTTTTACGGAATTCCTGCTTCGCTTGATATGAACCCGTACGTCTTTGTCGAGAATGAAAAACCGATCACTCTGCCAACTGGGATGGTAAAGAAATCCGCTCATCGACGGCAAAACGGTGGCGGTATGTGGCGCGGAGGGGATGCAGCTCCAGATTTCAAACACATTGATGTGTTACCGTTTGTGACGGAAAAAGCGGTGTCTTGGATTGATGAACAGGATGGGAAGAAACCATTTTTTCTCTATTTCCCGCTGTCGGCTCCGCACACTCCGTGGGTGCCAACTGCAGATTTCAAAGGAAAAGCGAAAGCAGGTTACTACGGCGATTTTGTGAACCAATGTGATCATGTGATCGGTGAAATAGTGTCCGCGTTAAAGTCGGGGGGGCATTTGGAGAACACGTTGCTGATCGTGACGAGTGACAATGGCTCACATTGGGTACCTGGTGACATTCCGAAATATAGCCACCGCGCCAATCTGCACTACCGTGGACAGAAAGCGGATATATGGGAAGGTGGTCACCGCGTGCCCTTCTTGGTTCATTGGCCTGCACAAGTCGCTGCGAGCACAGTGAGCGACCAGACGATATGTTTGACGGATCTCATGGCCACAGCGTTAGACGTACTGGGGGAATCGTTACCCACGGGTGCCGGTCAGGATAGTTACAGTTTCCTAGCTGCACTAACTCAAACCAAGCGGCCATCGGAGCGGATGGTTACTATTCATCACTCCGTCAACGGTACTTTCGCAATTCGTAAGGGCGACTGGAAATTGATACCAGGTAATTTAGGATCGGGCGGCTTTAGTTCCCCGAGGGTCGTGAAGCCAAAAGAAGGTGGTCCAGGCGGGCAGTTGTACAACTTACGTACGGATCCGAGCGAGAAGAATAACGTGTGGCAGGACAATCCAAAAATTATTGAAGAACTACAAACTGAATTACAACGAATGCGGCAGGGGAGCTAAATGATGACCATTAAATATCCGAGGATGTTTCAACTGTTGGTGCTGGCAGTTTTGGGGATTTTGCCGCCGAGTGTTGTGTGTTCAGCTGAAACACGCATGCAGTCGTCCAAGCCAAACGTTTTATTTTTAATTTGCGACGACTTGAATTGTGATATGAGCACTTATGGTCATGCCACAGTACAGACCCCGAACATGGATCGTTTGGCAGCCCGTGGTGTTCGATTTGAAAATGCTCACTGCCAGTTTCCGTTGTGTGGGCCTTCGCGTATTTCGTTTATGACGGGAATGTATCCAGACCAAACGTTGGTCCACAGGAATTCAATTTATGTCCGAGAGCACACGCCAAATGTACTAACGATTCCACAAGTGTTTCGTTCGGCGGGCTACTTTGCGACTCGTATCGGTAAGATATATCACTACAACGTGCCGCGACATGTTGGCACGAGTGGTCATGATGATCCCTATTCGTGGAATCAAGTGTTCAATCCACGGGGACGGGATAAGGACGAAGAGCATTTGATTTTTAGTTTGCGTAAAAATAATTTTGGCGGCACGTTGAGTTGGTTGGCAGCGGACGGAACGGATGCAGAACAAACAGATGGGATCGCCGCAGCGATAGCTGTTGAAAGGTTAAGGAAACATGCAGCGGAGAAGACTCCGTTCTTTATGGCGGTCGGGCTGTACCGTCCTCACACGCCCTATGTGGCTCCCAAAAAGTATTTTGAAATGTATCCAGCCACGAAGATCAAGGTTCCGCAAATTCCAGAGGGTTATTACGAGACACTGCCCAAACCGGCAGTCGCTTCGATTACTCGGAAAAAGGATCAAATTAATTTGTCCAATGACCTCGCACAACAAGCCATTCAAGCTTATTACGCATCGATTACTTTTGCGGACGCGCAGCTCGGAATTATTCTGCAGGCTTTGGAGGAAACTGGTTTGACCGAAAATACGATTGTTGTTTTTACCTCCGACCATGGGTATCACATGGGCGAGCATCGTCATTATCAGAAAACGACACTCTTCGAAAATGCAACTCGAATCCCATTAGTAATCGCGGGGCCAGGAATCTCGGAGTCAGGAAAAGTGGCAGCGGGACCTGTCGAAATGGTTGATATCTATCCAACGCTAACCGCTTTAGCGGGACTCGATACACCGGCTGCTGTCTCTGGTATAAGCCTTGCTCCAATGTTGGCAGATGTGTCTCGAAGTGTACGTCAGGCAGCGTTTACTCAATTCGGAACGGGGTATAGTATTCGAACCGAACGGTATCGTTATACGCATTGGGGACCGGATGGGAGTTTAGGAGCGGAGTTGTACGACCATCAAAACGACAGTGTGGAAATGGTCAATTTAGCGAATCGTCCCGAATCTGCGGCGGTTGTCAAAGAACTTTCGGAGTTGTTAAAATCTCGTATTGCTCAAGCGAATGTACCGCCAAAAGGTGTGCGTCAAATTCGTTTTGAAAATAAACGCGCTGTTCCGCAGCCCAACCCGTAAACACCATGAATGAACAAAAGGAGTTAATACTAATGGCACAGATAGATCAATCACGACGGCGTGTACTGAAACAGACTGCAGCAATCGGGTTGTTTACGATTCTACCTTCCGGACTACTGTCGGCGGCGCCTAACAGTCGCCTGCAGACGGCACACGTCGGTGTTGGCGGTATGGGTGCGGCGGACTTGCGGAGTGTGTCATCGCATGCAAGTGTCGCTGTGTTCGGATTGTGTGATGTCGATCAAGCGAGATTGAAAAGTGCTAATGAATTGCATTCCGCTGCGAAGACGTTCTCGGATTACCGTGAAATGATTGCTGAATTGGGAGATCAGATTGATGCGGTGGTGGTGTCGACACCTGATCATACTCATGCGCCTGCTGCGATGACCGCTTTGAATGCTGGAAAGCCAGTTTATTGCCAAAAGCCTTTGACGCACACAGTATTTGAAGCTCGGCAATTACGGAAAATGGCGAAGAAGGCGGGCGTGCCTACACAGATGGGAGTTCAAGGTCATTCTGGGGCAATCTACCGCAAGGCTGTGAAAATTGTTCAATCGGGCGTGTTGGGACCAGTCTCGGAAGTGCACGCCTGGTCGTTCAAGAATTGGGGCGATGACCGCACTGAATTGCCGAATTCAGAACAGGCTCCCGCAAATCTCGATTGGAACCGCTGGTTGGGTACGGCTGTTAAGCGTGGTTTCGTCCAGAGTATTTATCATCCAAGGGAATGGCGCAAACAGATTGATTTCGGTACGGGTACGCTGGGCGATATGGGAATACACATTTTTGACACGCCCTATACGGCTCTACAACTTGGTAGCCCGCTAACGGTAAAAACAACGTGTCGTAACCCTACGGGAATTGGACATCCGGAAAAAAATCGAGTGGAATATGTTTTCCCGGGTACAAAATATACGACGAACACTTTGCGTTGGACTTGGTCCGATGGTGCTTTCGCACCGCCAACGCCAAAACGGTTGGGGTTGCCGGAAGATTTTGAGTTACCTAATCAAGGTTCATATTTTGTTGGAGAGCGCGGTAGTATGCTGTTACCGCACATTGCCGAGCCCCGTTTGTTTCCCGCAGACGCATTTGTTGATTATAAGATGCCAAATGTAGAAGACGGAAACCATTATCACCAATGGGTTGATGCCTGTTTGGGAAAAGGCCAGACAAGTGCGGATTTTAGTTATGCCAGCGCGCTGACAGAATCACTATTATTGGGTGTTGTGGCAAATCGCTTTCCGGGCGTTGAACTTCAATGGAATGCTCGCACTGGCAAGGTCACCAATGTACCCGCCGCGAACGAATTGTTAAGAGACAATTATCGCGACGGCTTTGCGGTCGATAATCTTTGATTCTTAACCGTTGACACGAATCGCGTGAGAGTCACTGAATGGTTGCCATTTGTTCACAAGAGTGTTCATTGGAAAAAAATTGTGGTTGAATTTATTAGCCCGTCATCTATATACTGATAATACGATGTTAGATCTGACCTTAAAAAACACGACCAACTCGCGACGGGATTTCCTGCGTATTGGTGCGTTGGGCCTCGGCGGGTTGACGTTGCCGGGTTTAATGCGTGCCGAAGCGGCCAAGGGTGTTGGTAAAAGTCACAAGTCGGTCATTATGATTTACTTGACGGGTGGACCACCTCATCAAGATATGATTGATTTGAAACCCAATGCGCCTGTTGATATCCGCGGTGAGTTTGCTCCCATTTCCACGAACGTTCCGGGAATCCAACTATCCGAGTTGATGCCAAAAACGGCGGCCATGATGGATCGCTTTACGGCGATTCGCACACTCGTTGGTTCCGATGGCAGGCATTCTTCATTTCAATGCGTTACCGGGCATCGTTTTGCAAATCAACCTCAAGGTGGTTGGCCAGAAATAGGAGCGATTTTATCGAAGGTGCATGGCCCAGTGGTTCCAGAAATTCCAGCAACGTTAGACTTGTCGATGCATATGGAACATTTACCTTACAACCTTCCGGGAGCAGGGTTTCTAGGCCAAGCACATGCACCTTTTCAACCGTCGGGTGGTGGTAACACGGATATGGTTTTACCGGAGGTGTTAGTCAACCGGTTTGATGATCGTCGCGAGTTATTAAGTGGGCTCGATG
>LWDU01032246.1_pt1 | contig 38793 bp, 35 predicted proteins | sample 727161 | NCBI WGS metagenome assembly LWDU01 (sample SAMN04566230, study PRJNA314399) | hydrothermal vent metagenome | isolation source: deep sea hydrothermal plume seawater | place: Mexico: Gulf of California, Guaymas Basin | collected 2004-07-11
AATGCAGAGGGCAGGATTCGAACCTGCGAACCATTGAGGACTGGGACCTCATCCCAGCGCCGTTGACCAAGCTTGGCAACCCCTGCTTCAAGTTTGGCGTGCTAGCGCGTATATATCAACAACGCGGGTAGTCAATAGAACAGCGAACAGCAGGTCAAAGAACCATCTGCAGCCCTGATTTCAGACATGTCTAAAACGATTGTTTCAAAGCCGCGTTCTTCCAATGTAGCTCTTACGTTTGGATAACCATCTGCAATCAATACTTTTTTGCCAGGCAAGCCAATTGTATTGCAACCATATACTTCCTGTTCTGGCATCATCAAGACTTCACATCCTTCGGGTAATTGACCAAATGATTGTGGGGAAAGATAGCCTTCTGGGGCAAGAATTATTTTATCGCAAGGGGTTGAAGAAAAACTGGTTAAATGAAGTGTATGTGATGGAATATCAACAATTCTCAACTCGTGACCTAGGTGGTCGAGAAGGTCTTTCAATTCTGCAATACCTTCATCGTTTGTTCGAGTAGACCTTCCTACAAAAAAGAGGTCCCCGAGACGAAGTAAATCGCCACCGTCCATCATAGCTGGAGAAGCCATTGAACAAACTTGGTGCCCTTTGAGAGAGTTGGAAAGAAATTCTGCGATCGGTGGCTGTTCGCCTCTTCTAGATTCGTGGCCTGGAACTGGCAACAATACATGACCATCGATTACCACCGCTTGGTCTTCAACGAAGATGCAATCCGGGTGATTATGGTCGGCTGGAAGGATGGTTACCTCTACGCCATTATTGGTTAATGCTTCGACATAAGCCGCATGCTGGGCCTTTGCCTTGGTAATATCGGTTGGACCGGTCCCGAAATATTTTGCCAATGCTTCAGTATATGAATCTGGAACTGCGCGCACCATTGCGCGGCTCTTTTGATCCAACCTTACAGTTGCCATCAAACCATTCGGGCTGATGTTTTCGGTATAATGGTTGTCCTGATAGTGGAAAGTGTATTCCGTACACCGGAATTTAACATTATACCAATCACTTGAACAGGAAGATGTTGCCCCGGGACAAATATGAGTACTGTTCGGCCGTTGTTATTGGTGGTGATGATGGCGATGGCTACATTGTCAGGGTGTTTTGGTGAAGACGCTGGGGGTGAAGCGGTCAATAAGTCTGATTTATCGATCTCGCCAAAGGTCTGGTCTGCGGGTCAATGGCAAATTATCGAATTAGATGCGAAGGCCGATCTAGTGCTTTACGTCCCTCATTTTGTCAAAGACCCTACAACTGGCTTCGTACAAAATGGAACCATTATAAACGTGGATTCTGGTGATACTTTAGAATTGCAAATCCTTCCGTCTGCTCGACTTGATTCTGCTACTATCTTTATTGCAGACGCTGGAGAATCGCTCTTCCCAATCCGGGCGGCTAATGAATCTTGGAATACTTGGATGGAGCGAGGCGCTCCAAATATTGGCTCGGTTTATCCCGTTGCAAATATGGATGGTGGTGAATTGCCTTGGACAAATGTAAGTGGCGCTGAGGCCCCTCGGAGAATTCCTATCGTGGTCGATATGTATCGCGATGTTGATAATTCCCTAACCATCGATGAAGGTCAAGCGCATTCCGAAGGTTGGGTCGATGGTCGAGCGGTTTACGAATGGATCGAGATGATTACCGATGAAACCCCAGACCCATTGGATTTGGCTGATGGTGCAAAGGGCTATCTCGATCGATGGATTGGCAACGGCAATCCAGCATATGAAGACGCAATCACATTCTTTTCAGGTGTTTTAGAAGGGTATGGTTTGGACGTTGTCGTTCATAGATTCCAAGCAGGAACCGCTTGGGCTGTAAATATCTGCGGTTACAAAACCGGTACCCAAGTCCCGGATGAATGGTTGGTCTTCGGAGCCCACTTCGATATTGCTCCTCCGGCCGCATATACTCCGGGCCCAGATCTTCCAGGCTACGGAACTAGAACCGGAGCTTATGATAATACCGCGGGCTCCTCTATGATTTTGGAAACCGCCGATTCATTATCGAGTATCGATACTCGTCGAACGATGGTATTCTGTTTATGGAGTAGTGAAGAAGAAGGCCTGTGGGGTTCATCTGCCTTTACTGGAAACTTGACTAATTATCCCGAAATAACCGTTACCAATTATGTCAACCTAGACATGATGGGTATCAATTGGCCCGGGGACTGGGTTCTTTCGTGTTATATCGGGCCTGAAGAAGACCCTGATTCAATCGACCAAAAGGCGATGTATGAATTGGCAGAATGGGTCGGCGCTGGCCAATTGGGTTTGGAACATGAAATTGCAAAGGGTTGGGCGGCTTGGTCCGAAGATGGTGAACAAGCAATGTGGTCCGACCAATATGAAGACACGGTCGCAATTTACGAATCTCCAACTGCTAGGAGTGACCATGCTTCTTTCCAAGATGACCTTGGAACCATTACCTTGGGTTGGAATGGTGTGGTCGATGGTTATCCTTGTTATCATCGAGATTGTGATAGATTATCAAAAATGGAATCCTATATGGTTACTGAAGATGCAACTGGTGAACAAAATCTTGTCGAAAGTTTCGATGTGGTTGCATGGTGGGCAACGATGACATTTTTGACTCTAGACCAAGAGCCTATCATCAATCAAATTTGATTAAACCGCTTGGCCGATGAATGGTTTATCTATATCCAGTTCAAAGATAAATAATCCAGTCGAGATACAAGATGCATAAATTCTGCCCTCGTATTGCTCGACTGCCCAAATATATGGAGCCCAAGCAAAGTTGTAAAATTGACTTTGAATTTCTTCGCCATCGAGAGTCCCCATCGGAAGGTAATACCCTACCGTCGCTTCAAAGTGGATGTCGACTCTATTGGTCGATTCTGGTGCGATTAGGGTTTCAAGATCTAAAACCCATATGCCGGCGTGATAATGTGATAAGTAAAGCCTCCCGTCCCAGGTTCCACCTCTAGATGCATCGGTTTCCTCTGTGGTTTCATAATAGGCACTATCGAGGTTATGTGGGCTGAATAAAAGCCATTCATCGGCTACAGGGAATGCCTCACAAGCTTCGCCAAAGCAGTGGTCTTCAGCGTAAGGAATCTCCCAATCTCTAGTCATGGTTATTTCGAATCTGAAATTACCGTTTTCTTCGCTATATTCTGTAGTATCGAGAAGATACACAATTCCGGTTCCGTTGATGAGTGATAAACATTCGACCGCTGCAGTAACATAATGGCGGGGTTTGTCGCCTAATCCAAGGTGGGATACATCGACAGCGACCGGGAATGGTTCTGCGTAATGGATGTAAGAGACCCTGCCCCCATTGACATTTCCAGTAGTACTGCTATCGGGATTTCCATCTTCGTCGAGATCTAGGAAATCCATCCAAGCCCCGACCTCTGGTGCTCTCCATCTGCAGGTTACTGGATTTCCTCCGCCTGATTTGCAAAGTGTTGCCATTGCAGTATATTGAATCGGTGAATTTACTGGGTGGGGCACATCAGAAACATCTGCAATTCTGAGCCCTGCTTCCCAATATGAGCCGTAGATGAATGTCCGACCGTATCGGGGATCGTTTTGGTCTTCTCCGGGCCAGATTTGGACCGTCATATCGTGAATGTAAATCCAGCCACCCCTCGTTGTTTCCCAAGCGACTTCATATTCACCAACCTTGATGATGGTGTGGCCAAGGCCGCTTGCTGGAACCCCTTGCAGCACCCTTGATGCGCTGCCTTGAAGATTGAGGTGGGCGATAGTGACTCCACCACAAGCTTCGCCAACCGCGGCATCACATTGTTCGTATTCCGGATTTGCAACGAAGATATACCATTCGCCATCGATCATATGGGGATAGAGATTGTGAGGGCCGCTTGGGTGGTCTACATCGTACCAAGAGTCGACGAAGGTTGGGTTGGCTTTGTCTGTCACATCGATAAGGGTGACCGATACTTGCATTGGATCATTCCACTCGCCGATGCTAGGATCTGCATAACCGGGATCAACCAATTGATTCTGAGTAATAATATATTCATCGCCGTTGAATTCGAGATATTTTACATCGAGAACCTGCGTGTTTGGGTCATTATAGACCCCAACTACAACTGGGTTTGAAGCGTTGGTGACATCGACGATATGGATGTCGTTCCATCCGGCTTGGTAAGCATATACGTTACCGTCGGGCGATTTTGCCACCGAGATTTCCGCATTACCTCTTGAGGTTAATTCGTTGAAGGATATCTGTTCGATATTGTCTGTGCCCGCATCGTGTTGGCTGACGTTTTTATGGTCGTGGTCCTCGCTTTGGAATAGTGGATCTCCGGCTGCAAAAACTATATTTTCCTTCCCAGAAGGGGTTGAAATCGACTCATTATCTAATCCAAGCGCAAGAATTGCCGCTGAAGATGCGAATAAAATCGTGAGGATGGTGAGTGCAACCATCTTGTTGTCCATGGCTCCAGCCACCAACCTCTTCCGTTTGGTCTTTATTCTGTGGCGTGTCGGCTTAAATCATGCGAGTTGCACTAATTTTGGCGGGTCTAATCTTGATGGTAGGTCTTGCGTCCGGCCATACCCAAGAGGTTTACACCGTTATTTACAATGAAAATGGTGCGGCGCCTGCTGATATTCCAAATGAAACAATTAGAAAACATGATGCTGTTTGGTTTTGGATGAAGGATTCAACCGCAAATGCATCACTAATCGTTACATTAACCAAAGGTGATCTGGAGTATTCATCGACGAATCTTACCAAAGAATGTGCGGTCGATGAAGATGGAAATAAAGTCGATGATGCTTGTGAGACTAGATTTGATTTTGATTTTGAAATGGCGGCTGCTGTTGGTTTATGGATCATAAATTATTCAAAATACATCAATGGGTCGCTTAGCGAATACGAAGAGGGTTCTGTTTATGTTATGGAATTGTCACATGGTGAATTAGAAGAAGTGGAAGATTCTCTATTCACTTTGCGAAATATTGCCTATGGTATTGCAATACTATCATTCATAGGTATGCTCTTCTTGACGGTCTCGATTCTAAAGAATCAAGATTCCTCTGAAGAGGAGTAATTATCCTTCGATCACCGGAGTTAGATTCTCTTTTTCCTCTCGGACCATTTTGGCCCAGAGAAATGAGGTCCGTCGTGGGCGGCAAATTCCGTCCTTACAACGCTTCTTTCTCAAGATTTCATGGACAAGTGGTGCTGTCATTACCATTGTTCTCATTATTACATGGACCTGTACCCTATTGAAACCTTCGCTTCATTGAATTTGATGTAATATAGCGCAGCATTGAGAAGGGAGCCTCCCTAGGCCCCTTACATGAGCCGCCCGATTCAAGCGCTAATTCTCGTTCTATTGATGAGTCTTGCGCCTTTGTCTGGCTGCTTTGGTGGCAACGATGATGACTCGTTGAAATCGAGTGACGTCGAGGTTACCCCCTCAGTTTTAACCGGTGGAACCTTTCAAGGTTTAACCATAAAAGCAAGCCAAGATTTATCGGCATTTATCCCATATTTAATCCTCAATAAAGAGACTGGTTTCGTTCAGAATTCAACCGTGGTTGACATAAAAGCCGGGGACTCGGTCCAAATTCAGGTTTTGGCACCACCTCGCACCGATACCGCTCTAATCATGATAGGAAAATATGGCCGAGAAGATTGGCCTATTCGCAATATAGACGAATCCTGGAGAACCTGGGTCTCCCGTGGTGGAATGAATGAAATTGATAATCAAGGTATAACAAGAGTGGCTAACGACTCCTTGGATACTGTCAATTTCTCAGAAAATAACGGGGGAACTGTAATTGGAATCGTATTAAAGATCGAACGCCCGATGGCTGCTGGCTATTCTGTTGACGAGGGCGGTCGACACTCAACGGGGGTTGTGAGTGGCCGTGATACCTACAATTATCTCTCGATGTTTACCGATCAATCATTGGATCCAACCGATGCTGCCGATGGTGCGGTCGGTTATCTCAACCGTTGGGCGGGACAAGGCAACCAAGCCTACGAAGATGGAGCTCGTTATCTGATTCAAAAGTTGGAAAGTTTTGGCTTAGAGGTCATGTCACATCGTTTTGAATTTACTGATATTTTTGGAAAGCAAAATCCTGAAGCATACAATATCTGTGGTTATCGATGGGGAGAAGAAGTTCCGGATGAATGGATGGTTTTCGGTGCACATTTCGATGTGGCTCCTCCTGCGAATGCTATTGCTCTGGACCCTCATATCACCGGCTCTCGTACCTATGGAACTAGGGTTGGGGCTTACGATAATACCGCAGGGACAAGTATGGTGATGACGGTTGCTGAGGCTATGAGTGGCTATTCGACTCGACGGACTATGGTTTTCTGTTTGTGGTCTGGAGAAGAAGGCGGGAAGCGCGGTAGTGATTATTGGACTGATTATTTTGTAAAGGAAGACAATCCAAACGTCGAGGTTACCAATTACGTAAATCTCGATATGGCCGGTGTAAACTGGCCCGGTGGAGGCGGTGCGCCTCATGGTGACCCTGACCCAACAATCGATTCTAGTGGATATCCAAAAGACGACGAGGTTTGGCCGATGCGGATTTATATCGGGCCGAGTGAAGACCACGATGTTATGAATCAAGCTGGAATGATTAATTTGGCCCTATGGATCGGTTCTGATGCTATCGGCGTCGAGGATGAAATGTCGACGCTAATTGGTGTAGATCACGCTGTTGAGACTTGGAAAGTGGATGATTGGTTAGCCAAAGAACGTCCGGCAATAATCGTTCATGAGGATACGACCGCTCGTTCTGATCATGCTAGTTTCCAAGATAACCTTGGAACGGTTACCATGGGCTTTGGTGGGCTTGTTGATGGATATTGGTGTTACCACCAAACCTGTGATACTCTCGAAGAAATGGAAGATTGGATGGCGACGACAGGTAAGGATTATGGAGAGGAACATTCGGGTAAAAGCAATCTGGTCGATAGTTTGGATATTATCACCTGGTGGGCAACATATTCCTTCTTCCATCTCGATGAATCTCCGGTAATCAATTCTTACAACGAATAATTATCATAATAGATTAGCGATTTGTACTACTAAACTCATCGCACTCCATTTACCTGTTATCATCAAAAATGATAATCCGAGAAAGAAAACGAAGAAACCAAACCAAACTCCTTCGTTCCAGTCTCTGATTTTTGCTCCGTCAAGCGGCCCAAATGGTAACATGTTGAAGGTTGCTAAAATTAGGTTTGCGCTGATCCAAAATAAAACCAAATCATAAATCATTCCTGCGAAATAAATTCCGTTTGCGCCAATATATTCACCGGTGGTTGCGGTTTGGGTGCCGGTTAATCCCAATAATAAGCCACCTAGAGGAATTCCAATGATGAATAATAATAAATTAACGACCGGTCCTGCTAATGCAATATGGCCGTTTTGGCGTTTTGTCACTATGCCGGCAACCATTACCGCGCCGGGTGCCATAAAGACGATGCCGAGAATTGCCGCAAGGCTTACTCCAAATTTCAAACCTTTGGGGTCGGATCTGAATTCTGCCCAGCAACCATAATGTTTAGCCACCACTTTATGGCCGATTTCATGAAGTAAAAATGCTGGCCCTACCGCAATTAACATCACTGGCATCGAGAGCAATAGCAAACTTATCCAAATACCTATATTGGGGTAATCATCTATTCCAAAAATTCCTCCAACCCGCATCAATCCTAAAGCTACGGTAAAGGCCCCGGTCGCTAATAGAAGGTGGTTTTTTTCTTCCTCGGAAAAATGCCAAAGCCGTCCTTGGTGTAATTCGATCGGTTTTTGTTGATTAATTCCAAAAAATCCACGATTTGTATTGAAATGGATTGTACCATCGTGCGCTTGTTGAGCATGCACCCGATGGATGTGTACTCTTTGCTTAGGAAAGAGGTCATCCTCGAGGATATCAGCACGGGAATCTCTTGCCATCAAACCCCTTGTCCGGGGGGTGGGTTTTGAATCCTCGGGCGAAAGGATTCTTTGCTATGGGTGCAAACCGCCGGTTATGGCGATGCCGAGGCGGGCGATGAAGGACTTGGGTTTCCAAGCTTGTTGTTTGCGTTGTGATGCTTCCAATAATGTTGGAACCGAACGCTGCCGGTCTTGTATAAGTCACCACAGAAAGGTCAGAGAAGAGATTACAAGAGCGCCTACGAATGATGTTTTGTATCAATTTGCCCGTGAATTGATGGCGATGGCGGCTAATCCTCACCGCTACGACCACGATGAGTGTCATGGGCCGGTTTTGCGAGACCAACAACGTTTGGCGAATTCGATGGCTGGAGATAAACCATTACCAACCGGGGAAGATGTTGCTGCTTCTTTTGCTGTTCAGGCTGCAAAGAAAAAAAAGACGGTGCAAAGTGAGATCCCCTCGCAAGAGATTATTGAAATTATGTCCAGTTCATTAAATCTTGAGGATATGGAATATGGCGCAAGGACTATTCCAAGTAAGATTATCCCTTCTGTAGACCGATCAGATAGAGTCGGTGAAGATAGAGAGATGGTCGATAAAATTGAGGCAGAAAAGGCTTCTTCTACAACTCCTAAAGTGTTGAAAGAGGTAATTGAAACGGCAACGGTAGAAGAACGTGTGCGTAAAAGAGGGAAATGGGATGAAACTCTTAGTGAAGTTTCAGAATTGTTGGATGATGATTTAGACTTATAGTCTTCTTAAGAAGGGTTTATATTTATAATTAATTATTTAATTATTGGATGGAATAACTGATTCTTGTCGTCCCTTTTCCCTTGTTCTTTTTTCCAAGATATTCTAGTGTTCCAATCTCTCCAATATTGCGAACATGGGTCCCCGCACACGGACATAAATCCAAATTATCACCTATTTTTACAACTCTAAGTTGCTTGACGCTAATAGGTAACAAATCCATATTAGTGCGTTCTGGTGGCATGATTTTATTGATTTGTTCTCTTGTCATTATGCAGTCGCTTACCACAAGACTTGTCTCGATTAAAGAGTTGGCTTTTTCGAATAAATGGTCTAACATTTCTTGGTCGAATTTTACCGGGTTAAAATCGATCCTAGATCTATCGGTGTGAATTTGATTGCCGACTGTTCTAGCACCATCGTACATCTCATAGACCAATCCACTAACCAAATGTTGAGCGGTATGCATCTTCATATGGGCATAACGGCGCTCCCAATCGATTTTTCCTTCGACTGAATCGCCGATGGAAATACCATGATCTTCGCCAACAAAGTGTTGGATTTGTCCTCGGCCCTGAACTTCGCTAACCTCTACAATTCCGCCATCCCATTCAATTGTGCCAACATCCCAATTTTGACCGCCTCCAAGTGGATAAAATAGGGTTTGGTCGAGTGAAATTGAATTTGTATCAACGTTGGTTACTTTTGCACAAAAGTCAGTTGAATAACCTGCATCGATGCTCTCCATGTACAGTTTAACCGTGCTCATGGATAGGCACCGGTGGGTATTGGTCATAGATTTGACTGACAATATTCGACTGCGTTTCTAAAAATTTTCATGCATTCCCCCTCAATTTCTTCAACGATTTCATTTCGGGTGTGTTGAGGGTGTAAGAAGGTCGCATACGCTGCCTCGGGGTGGGGCATCAGGCCGAAAATCAAGCCGGTTGGGTCGCAGATTCCTGCGATATTTCTTGCGCTCCCATTAGGGCAGATTGGGAATGGTAATTCCTCATCGGTAATTCCTGCTCCAACCTCTGATTTGGGGTCAACATATCGGGTTACCAATTGATGATTGGCGTCCAATGTGTCCAAGTCTTCAAAATTGGGCATCACAAATCGTCCCTCCCCATGGCGAATTGGGCATTCTAAGCGAGTAATTCCTTTGGTCCAAATACATGGGCTTTCGGAATCGAATTCGAGGGTTATCCAGCGGTCCTCATAACGGCCGCTATTATTGAGGGTCAAACTAGCTCTTTGCTCAAAATCTGGAATTTCTCGGCCTGGTAATAAACCGGTTTTTACCAATACTTGAAATCCATTACAAATACCGATAATTGGCTTACCTGCGGCGGCAAATGCTGTGAGTTGTTCTCTCATCGCATATCTCATTCTATTACCGAGCAATCTTCCTGAACCCAAGTGGTCTCCAAAGGAGAAGCCACCCGGAACGGCCAAAATATGATATTCAGATAGGTCTTTGTCACCATTTATGAAATGGTTAACGTGAACTCTCTCTGATTTTGCTCCGGCCAATTCAAAAATTGCTGCGGTCTCGCGATCACAATTAATTCCGAAACCAAATAAAACCGCAACTTTTGGTATTTCGACCATCATTGGTCACCCCCGGTCATGTCAAGGCTTCCTTTCCACGAATTGACTAAATCCTCGACTTTAGATTCTATGACCAAATCATCACCATAATAAATTAAAAGGTGGTCGGAATCGGTTGTTTCTCCGAGATACATAATTTCTGAGCCGGATAGTGCTTCCAAAAACGCTGGACGATTTTCTTGGCTTACCCCTACGATAATTCTGCCAAGTGATTCACCCCATAGCCTACCCCAAAGGTCGGCGTTTCCAGGCCCATCTACATCGATTGCCGCTCCGCATCTGCCGCCGATACACATCTCTGCAATCGCTACTGCAACTCCACCTTCACTACAATCGTGAGCTGTGCGAACGATTCCGTTTTGGATCGCTTTGGTTAAAGATTTGTAAGATTGAAGTTTTACTTCTGGGTCTGGTAGTCGTGGTACTTCGCCACCAATTCCATCCGCTTCACCAGATGCTTTTAGCATGAAAGCCAATTCGCTTGCACCCAATTCTTGTTTTGAAGTGCCGACCAAATAAAGGCTTTCGCCGGGTTTGAGATCCGAGGTGGTCGTATACCGAACGTCGGGGTGGTCACCGAATAATGAGAATAGTAAAGTCGGTGGAATCGAAATCTTGCCCTCTCCGCTTCCATAATCGTTTTTCATCGAATCTTTACCTGAAACACAAGGGACAAAGTATGCTCTACAAACCCGTTCCAATTCACGATTTGCTCGAACCAATTGGGCTAATTTGAATCGGCCATCTGGGGTTTTTTCGCTCTCGATGGGGTCTGGCCAACAGAAATTATCCAAGCCGGCGATTTTTGTCATATCAACCCCGGCACAAACCGCGTTTCTAACCGCCTCATCGACCGCTGCTGCCGCCATAGCTCCAGCATCGATATCGCTGTAGCGTGGCGCAATTCCGTTCGATACGACCAATCCGTGAGTTGAGCCATGAATCGGTGCGAGAACTCCTGCGTCGCCTGGTCCATCGCGTTCGACACCTACGAATGGTTTGACTGCGGTTTGCGCGATAACCTCGTGGTCGTATTGACGAACCCAAGTTTCTTTTGAGGCGATATTTGGCTGGGCTAACATTCTGATTAAAAGATTCGAATGATCTGGGTTTTCCGGTGGTAAAAACGGAGTTAATTCGGGGGTTTTCCATTCGCTTTCTAATTGAAGTTGAGGTACACCATCATGGAGAAACTCCAATGGTAATTGGCATACGGTATCTGCACCATATCTGACGTGGAATAATCCACTATTCGTGAAGCAAGCAACCCATGAAATCTCAACTTCATGGAGGGCCGCGAGTTGTTCAAAGGCTGGAACGTCCTCTTCTCTAACCGAGACCGTCATTCTTTCTTGGCTTTCAGAAACCAAAATTTCCCAAGCCTTGAGGCCTTCTTGTTTTAATGGAACTTTTGAAAGGTCGATATCACAGCCATTTGTATATTCGGCCATCTCCCCAATACTCGAAGATAATCCCCCCGCCCCATTATCGGTAATGCAAGTCATCAAACCAGCATCACGGGCTTCGAGAATCATGTCCACCATCTTTTTCTGAGTGATCGGATCACCGATTTGAACCGCACTCGATGGAGATTCCTCTGTCAATTCCAAAGAGGAAAATGTTGCTCCATGAATTCCATCATATCCAACCTTTCCACCGACCATGTAAACCCGGTCGCCAGGAAGGGGGTTCTTGACGTGGGATTCTCGCCCATCCGGTAGGTGGCGAGGCATCATTCCAATTGTTCCACAATAGACTAGTGGCTTGCCAATGTATCTATCATCGAATACTATTGCGCCGTTTACTGTTGGAATTCCACTTTCGTTTCCGCCAACTCTGACCCCGGCGTGGACCCCTCGTAGAACCCGAGATGGGTGAAATAAATTATCTGGCAAGTCGCCTTGCCAATCGGGTGGTCCAAAACAAAATACATCGGTATTTGCTATCGGTCGTGCCCCTAATCCTGTGCCTAAAATATCACGGTTTACTCCAACGATTCCAGTCATCGCTCCGCCGAATGGATCTAAAGCACTAGGGGAGTTGTGGGTTTCAGCCTTCATGCAAATCGACCAATCGTCGTCCCAAGCTATTACGCCTGAATTATCGTGGAATATCGACAAGAGCCAATCAACTTCGGCTTGCATATCGAAAGTGGGTTTCATGATATGGGTTTTGAAAAGAGAATCTATGGTACAATCCTCGTCGGTTTCGCTATCAACATGATGGATTTTTGCAGCAAAAATCTTGTGTTTGCAATGTTCAGACCATGTTTGGGCTAAGCATTCCAATTCAACATCGGTTGGGGCGTCTACCACCAACCCTGCCGCTGCTCGGGCCTTGCGAATTTCGGGATCTCGATAATGAGCCTGAATCGCATGCATCTCCTCTAAATTTAAAGCGAGTAATCCTTCATTAGAAATTCTAATTAATTCTTCATCGGGCACTTCGAGGTCGATCGATTTTGGGGCCGAATATTCGATTTTTCCAATTTCTGGAAATTCAATTTCTGGAGCTGTTTCTCCTTTGATACCAATTACTACTTTTTCGATTAACCCATTGTGAAGTTCCCCTGCTAGCCAATTAGAATCTAAGTCTGTTGGGCCGCCATAAAAAGCATAGGTGAGATAGGTAGATACCTTTGCTGACGATTCGGTTTGTGGAAAAATAGTCCTAAAACCATCAAGGGCGGCAGAACCTGGGTTATCGGTAACCCCAGGCTTAAATCCTATTGAAATAACCAATTCTGGCGAATCGGCGAAAAGGGTTTTATCGTTGAGAATTAAAGCATCGGTAGTACCAACTTCGATTATTGGGTCGGCGAATAAATCTTCGACCCTATCCGAGATTTCTTCACTCGATATTTCGCTCTTTACCAAGTAGCCAACAACCGACCTAACCTGAGTGAATTCTATTGCGTGGTCGGCTCGCAGTCTCCTCTTTATGAGGTCACCACGCACATCGCGAAATCCGCTTCCAACCTTTGGGGTTACTTCGATTCGAACGATGTTAGCGGCCATGGGACACACCTGCCCCCATAGGGGGCAGCCGGGCGGCAGCGACGACCATCCATGAATGCTGCGATTGAAATCAAAGAATTTCTTTGAGATAAGCCCCGGTAAAACTCGCCTTGGTTCTTGCAATTTTTTCTGGGGTTCCTGTTGCGATTAGCTTTCCGCCTCGGTCGCCGCCCTCGGGGCCGAGATCGATAACCCAGTCCGAGGATTTGACCACATCAAGGTGGTGTTCGATGACCACAACGGTATGGCCTAAAGAGCGTAATCTATGCAATACTTCGATCAATTGTTTTACATCGGAAATTGCTAAACCGGTGGTCGGCTCATCGAGAATATACATCGTATGTTTTTGAGGCGGGCGCCGTAATTCACTCGCTAACTTTAGTCTTTGAGCCTCGCCACCCGATAGAGTGGTCGCTGGTTGACCAAGTCGAATATATCCTAACCCTACCTCGTTGATTGTGGACAATGTGCGATGGAGTTTGCGATGATTTACAAAGAATTTTTCTGCTTCATTTACTGGCATTTGAAGGATGTCGTGAATGGTTTTTCCTTTCCAACTTACCTCTAAAGTTTCACGAGTGTAGCGTTTGCCAGAGCAAATATCGCAAGTAATCCAAACATCTGGTAGAAAATTCATTTCCAATTTTATCGAGCCTGCGCCCGAACAAGCTTCACAGCGGCCGCCTTTGACGTTGAAAGAAAAATGACCAGGGGTATAGCCGCGCTCTTTTGCTAATTTGGTATTGGCGAATAGTTTTCTAATATCGTCAAAGACTTTGGTATAGGTTGCGGGGTTGGACCTCGGTGTTCTTCCAATTGGGGCTTGGTTGATCACGATCACTTTGTCTACCTTTTCAATGCCTTGTATTTCATCGTGGGCGCCGGGTTGAACATCAGATCCGCTCAATTGACGTTGAAGGGCGGGGGCAAGAATACTCGAGATGAGCGAGGATTTCCCTGAGCCTGATACTCCGGTGATTGCAGTTAGTAGTCCAAGGTGAATTTCAACATCGATATTGTCCAAATTATTCTGGGTTGCGCCCATTATTTTCAAATTACCTTGGGTTGGTTTTACCCGTTTCTTGGGTAAAGGAATCTCTTCCCTACCAGATAGATACCTACCGGTAATCGATTCCTCGCATTCCATCACAACACTAGGAGGGCCGTTGGCGACAATAGTGCCGCCTTTGAGCCCTGCTCCAGGGCCGATATCACATAACCAATCGGCTTGACGTAGGGTGTCTTCATCATGTTCGACTACGATGAGAGTATTGCCTAAATCTGCTAACTCCCGCAATGTAGCAAGCAATCTTGAATTGTCTTTTTGATGAAGTCCAATGGATGGCTCGTCCAAGACGTACATTACCCCGGTCAATCTAGAGCCTATTTGTGTCGCTAATCTTATCCTTTGACTCTCGCCCCCGGAGAGGGTGTTCGCTCTACGATCTAAGGTTAGATAATCAAGGCCAACGTCGTTTAAAAATCCAAGTCTACCTTCGATTTCTTTGATGATGTCTCGCCCGATAAATGCCGATCTATCATCCAAGGTTTCCGCGGTTTTTCCTTCGCCTTGCCAAGATTTTACCATTCCGAGTGCTTCGTGTACACTCGCCATTCCAACTTCGGGTAATCTGATTCCCCCCACGCTGACATTTCGTGCTGCGGCATTCAATTTTTCACCCTTGCAATTAGGACAATTTTCATCGGTCATACAAGCGATTAATCTTGATCTCGTCCTTTCAGAAGTTGTTTCAGTATAGGTTTTCTGAAGACGTTCGAAAACTCCTTCCCATGGTTTGCTATACTTGTATTGCGAGCCTGTTTCTGAAATAAACTCAAAATTAATAATGGTAGATCCTGAGCCGTTCATCATAATGTCTTGAGCATCATCATCCAATTCAAAAAATGGAACATCGGTTGGGATTCCATAATGTTTAGCGGTTTGCTCCATTAATTTTCGATACCAATGTGGGGACATTGATTGACGCCAAGGAAGCACACATCCATCGGAAATTGTTGCTTTTTTATTGAGTAATAATGATTCGCTAAAACGCCTTTGGACCCCTAAACCTTGACACGAAGGACAAGCTCCTAAAGGTGAGTTGAACGAAAATACCCTTGGACTCATTTCGGGCATGAACGCTCCGTGTTTGACACAAGCAAATTCCTCAGACCAAGACAATGTTTCGCCTTGTTTGGTCTGGGTTGAAAGTGAGCCTTCGCTCAATTGATAGCCTTCTTCTGGACCTTGAATACTTTCGATCGAAACCGTTCCAGCGCCGATTCTCAAACCGGATTCTATGCCTTCAGTAAGTCGTTGACGGCGGTCTCTTGTACATCGTAATCTGTCGATTCTAACATCGACATCGTGGCGAAGGTTCTTTTCTAAATCGTGATTTTCTTCAAAGGATTCTTCGCGGCCGTTTATCTTTCCCTCGGTCCAACCCTGTTCGACCAGATGGCGAAACAAATCAGCGTGGGTACCTTTTTTATTTCTGATCGCTGGGCTCCAAATCGATATAGCGTGCCCTTCCATCTTCCACATGATATCATCAACGATTTCTTGAACCGTTCTCCGGGCTACTTCGACCCCGCAGGTAGGGCAATGAGGTTTGCCGATGCGAGCCCACATCAAGCGAAGATAATCCATGATTTCAGTCACGGTTGCAACTGTTGACCGGGGGTTATGGGAACCTTGTTTTTGATCGATTGAAATGGCAGGCGATAAACCTTCGATGCTATCACAATCGGCTTTTTTCATTTGACCGATAAATTGGCGAGCATAAGAAGAAAGGCTCTCTACATACCTTCTTTGGCCTTCTGCGTACAAGGTATCGAAGGCTAGACTTGATTTCCCAGATCCAGATACGCCGCTGATAACGACAAATTTTCCCCTCGGCAACAAAACATCAATGTCTTGTAAATTGTGGGTGCGGGCACCTCGCACCTCAATCCAACCGGCGTCATATTCCTCACCCATCGGCCTAATGGGCGTGTCAAGAGTTCTTGAGACCTTGGTTAATTTTCTGGACCGAATGGGATTGGTGCTTCAAATCTCACCGGGTCATCGGTTTCTGGGTGAAGGAATTCTAGGCTTGTAGCATGAAGGGCTATTCTTCCAATTGGATTTCCTCTAGCGCCGTGTTGTTTATCGCCGATAACCGGACATCCTAAGTTTGCCAATCCAACTCTAATTTGATGGCGGCGGCCGGTTTCGATGGTTAGTTGAATCAGGCTAGCGGACTCATCGCTATCCACAACATTCCAATGGGTTATTGCTTCGCGAGCATTTGGATTGCGCTTATTTACCGCTTTAACTCGAAGAAATTTATCTTCTAATAACCATTCTTGAATTGTCCCCGATCGTTCTTCGGGACCACCTTCGACCAAGGCGTGGTAGATTCGATGAACCTCCCGGGCTGCAAATTGTTCTTGGAGGTATTCTTTATGGTGCTTATGTTTTGCAAAAATCATCACTCCAGAGGTCTCTCTATCAAGCCGGTGAACAATGAATCCCCAATTCTTTTCATTTTTATCTTTTAAATAATCGACAGTTCTAGAATGGAGGGTGTCCGGTTCCATTTTATCGGTTGCTACAGAAAGTAGGCCCGCTTGTTTATTCACTACTAGTAGATGTTCGTCCTCGAATAAAATTTTGATTCGAATAGTTTTTTTCTTAGGGATTGGTGGGGGTGAGGTTTTGGCAGCTATAATTTTATCTGTAATTTCAATTTCATCATCGCTCTCAACTAGATGGGTGGCTTTGTGGATGGTTTTTCCGTTCACTAAAACCCTTCCTCCGGTCAACATTTTTCGCAAGGTATTGCGAGAAGAATTTGGGAATAGTTTTTGGATTTCATCTATTAATTTCATTATATTTTCCTCCTATATCATAATAGTAAAAGATCGATAATTTCGCCAATTTCGGCTGTACTACCGGCCGGTAAAAGTGTTAATGCGTCACTAGTGGTAATACTTGCAAGATTTCCAGAGCCTTGGTGCACTTTCTGATATGCTATAATTCCACTTTCTGTGAATTCAACCGATAATCGGCGAAGGGTCAAACAATCCGCTGTTGCCTTGACGGAAGTGGTTAATTTGGCTTTAATTTGCAATTCTTGTGGTCCTAAAGCTCCAGTCATCTTACGAATCCATGGTGCGACAATCATTCTAAACACCGTATGAGAACTTACGGGGTTACCTGGTAAACCAAAAATAGGAACCTTGTTCCACAATCCAAAGAGTGGTGGAGATCCTGGCCTGATTTTCACTCGCCAGAAATGTAAATCTCCTTCTTGCTCCATTATTTTTCGGACCAAATCCCACTCTCCCATCGATACACCACCGCTGGTTAAAATTAAATCACAATCTTCACTTACTCGATTCAAAATCTCTCTTAATTCTTTGAGTGAATCGTCGACCGCTTGAATTCTAACCGGATCGTGGCCGAGCCATTTAACCAAACCTGCTAAGCCAAAGGAATTTGATTCATATATTTCACCTGGTCCAAGTTTTTCGCCTGGTTGAACCAATTCATCACCGGTGGAAATTATTGCAATTTTTAATTTCTTTACTACTGGAATTGAATCATAACCCATGGTGGCGCAGAGACCGGCTTTTGCCGGGGATAATATCGATCCGCTTTTCAGGGCGACATCTCCGCATTTCAAATTTTCACCCATTTTTCTAATAAAATGTTTTTTTGATTCTTGGTTTAGAATTACGTTTTCACCTTGAACCTCACATAATTCGATCTGTAAAATTGAATCTGCCCCCTTTGGCATCGGTGCACCCGTCATGATTCTGACCGCTTGACCAGGGTGAATTTCTGGCATCATTTCTTGAGATGATGCTTGAATAGTACCAATAATTTTTAGTTTTTTTCCACCACCAATGGTATCATCATAACGCATTGCAAAACCATCCATCGCCGAATTATCGAATGGGGGGTCGTTTACTTTTGATTCTAAACTCTGTGCTAAAATACGGCCGTGACAATCATCTAGTCCAACCATTTCTACTATTGTAGGGATTGTTGTTTTTTGCGATATTTCTCTAGCTTCACCTAAGGTGACGAAATATGGAACATCGCTCATGGCCAATCCACAGGGCGATTGGCCTTGAGTCTCTCGGTCTATGATGGTGAGAGAAAATTATACGAAGGATTTCTGATTTTCACAATGAGGGCAAGTAATCGTGTATTTTGCTTTCTTTGGTTTTGGAACTTTCATAATAGATCCACACATCTCACATTGATGGCGAATGGTGTCTGGTGCCCTTGGTTTGTCCGGTTCAGAAAGAGTTCTTCCAGCGTCGGTCGACCAACCTAAACCATCAGAATATGAATCGGTCTTTTTCATCTTAGAACTTTTTAGTGAAAGACGAAGTTTTTTCTTTCGGCGGCGCTTTTTGCCCGGGGCTGGTGCCTTTCCTGCCATGATGACCATTCCCTCGCTTACCCTTTATCTATTCAATTACTTCGGCTTAAACCATCAAATTATCGATTGAGGAATACCATTTACTGGTGAATGTACCACATGACCGTTTGCCTCGAGAGCCGCGACCAATGGTGGACGTGCATGATTAGGGTCTGTGTGGTAAACCACCACAGTTGATGCTTCACAAGCCGCGGCGAAATCTACGATTTCTTTATGGCCGGCATGGGTTGAAAATGAATATTGGTTAACTTCTAATTCAATTTTAGTCTCTTTATCCCAAATTGGAATTTTCCCACTATCTAATAACATTCTGCCGCCTGATCCCGTTGCTTGATACCCGGTCATTAAAACTGCATTTCTTTGATCTTCCCTTAATCTATTTAGATACCAAATCGATGGGCCGCCGTCCATCATTCCAGATGTTGAAACTATACAATCCGCGTTGAGTGCTTTCTTTTTATCCGATTTTGAAGAAACTCGACGACACCAAGCCCACGCGTCTTCCAATGCTTTTGGATCACGTAGAGATTCAGGATTTTCCATCTGTAATTTTGCCACATATTTACCCATTCCATCAACATGAACATCTAAATCTGGTAAATGTTCATGTAAAGTCATTACAATATCTTGAGTTCGACCGTTAGCAAATGCTGGGATGAGAGCGGTTCCACCCCTATCAGTTACCTCAACCACTCGATCGATGAATTGTTTTATCGTTTCATTTTTAGGTGGATGATCTCTTCCGCCATATGTTCCTTCTAAAAATAAAACATCACATTTTTCCGGCTTTGCACCTGTGGTTAATTGAGAATTTCTGGTGTCGAAATCTCCTGTGAATAATAATTTATGAGAATCGGTTTCAACATGTAACATAGCTGCCCCAGGAATATGTCCCGCCCGTTCTAAACGTAATTTCCAATCGTTTTTTTGCCAAGTTTGACCAAAATTATGTACATTCCAAGATGCTACTGCTCCATCGATATCACGTTTATCCCAGGCTAAAGGATAACCTTCAATTCTACTAACTTTATAACAATCATTCCACATCATCCTCGAGATTTCTGCAGTTAATTGAGTGCCGTGCAATCTTGTTCGGTGATTAGCACATAACCAAGGTGCCATACCAAGATGGTCGATATGAGAATGGGTAATTACCGCATCTTTTACCATTGGAGCTTCATGGGGATATCTCGGTGGATTGGTTGGTGCTAATCCATAATCTAATAACATTCGAGTTCCTTTAGGATCTTCAAACATACAACCAACATTTCCAACTTCGTCACCTCCACCGAGATAATGATATCGAATTCCATTTTCTGGAGGTTTTTCCGGATAAGTCGAAGTTCGACCTGGAGAATAGATTACCATAAATATCGCTCCACATCATTTGGTGATGAAGATACCGCACCCCTGTATTTCCACTGGAGTGTGTTTTTGAGGTTAAGAGGAGTTAGAGATGATGGTTAAGGTTAAGGACTATACGCGATACACATCAATGGGGCTTACTTCGCTTTTATCATGATCACATCATTACTTTCTTCATGATCTCCATCAATATCTACTGGAGTGGAAATGGAGGGGTCGGAGGACGTACAACGAATCTTTTGATTTTCTTTTAAAATTCGTTTCTTCTGGAATTAAGATTAATTAAATTTTATAATAATTTAATTCATCGCAATAGAAACCGAAGCGAAGATTCAATGAACATTCGGCCCCAGCATTTACAATATGGCCCAAGATTTCCAATCCACCTTCGTCGTGAATGAAAAATTATGCTATGGTTGTGGAGCTTGTATTGCTCTTTGTCCAACAAATGCATTGGAATTGGTTGGAAGACTAGCCATTGTAACTCAAGATGATTGCACAAAATGTAATCATTGCATTCCATCTTGTCCGGTTTTCGCCCTTTCAATAATTTAGGTGAGAATAGATGGTCAATATTGCTGGTGCAGGATTAACCGGTATGAGTTGTGCTCTAAAATTAATTGAATCGGAATATGATGTTAGACTATACGAATCGAGACAAGAAATTGGAAATCCAATTAGATCACCAGGATTTGCAAAAAATATTAATTTAGATTTTGTAAAAATATCCCTAGCAAAACAATCTTCTTTAGGTTGGGGATTTAGAAGAGAATGGTATGAAAAAGCATTTGCTGAATTAATTTTAATTAAAGGAGGTGAAATTTTTCTCAAAACCGAAGCACCAGATAATGCAATAAATTGTAAGGGTGGTAAATCAATTTCATCAGGTTGGCCTAATTCCTCTTTAGATGACACCCTAACAACTTGGAATGGTGGTATTGTTATTGAGTCGGACCTACCAAAAAACATCGAATTAAATTCAAAATCACCAATTCATATTTGTTTTCAAAGAGGTGATGATTTAGTTGAATATTGGACTAAAAATCAATTACCTAATCCTTCTAAAGGCTGGTTGGAAATCATGCAAGGGGAGCATCCAAATGATGTAAATCTAATAGGAGCCGATGATGCTATCGCTAAAGGTATATCAATAGCCCAAGACTTCATTTCGAATAAGGGAGGCTCAATCTAATGTTAGGCGAGCAGTCATTATTAGATTATATTCTTTCAACAAACCATGGTTGCCGTCATATTACATTGATAGATCCGGGAAAACAAAGCCCACAAATTGCAACTTCAAGAGCGATAGCAGCAATTGAAGCTGGTTCAAAAATGATTTTCATCGGTGGTTCGACCGACACTCCAGATGAAATAGTTCACTCTACCTGTAAATCTATCCAAGAGGAACTTGAATTGCGATGTTTTGCTGCAAGTCAAGATCCAAGTGCAGATGAATCAACTTGGGAAATTCCTGTAGTATTATTCCCAGGTGGTGCTCATGCATTATCTCCAGCAGCAGATGGTATAACATTCATGATGTTAATGAATTCAAGAATCAGGAGATTTTTGATCGATGAACAATTAAATGGTGCACCATACTTACACAAATTTTCAGTCGAAGCCTTACCTACAGGATATCTTGTATTTACCCCGGGTGGAAAGGTTGGTGAGGTGGGAGAGGTTGATTTGATAGAATCTGACCAAATTGAATTGGTGAATTCTTATGCTCGTACTGCTCAAATGTTCGGATTTAAAATCCTATATTTGGAGGCAGGGAGTGGAGCTAATACTCAAGTAAATTCGGAGTGTATAGAATCTGCAAGATTGGTAGAAGAATTATGTTTGATCGTTGGTGGAGGAATTCGAACAGGTCAACAAGCAGCCAAAGCAGCAAAAGCCGGCGCAAATTGGGTAGTAACTGGAACACTTACCGAAGATGCCGATTCGATTCAACAACTTAAAGAGAGAATATCTGAGATAGTTGAAGCGATTTAATCTTCATCTTCAAATAAAACCGGGTCACCAGTTCCACCTGGTGAGTTAGGTCTCTTTTCATCAACATCTAAGCCTGTAGTCATCTCTTCAGTTGAAGTTTCAAGTTCGATTCTCCCACCTTCGGCTAATGTTTGCATATCCTTTGAATCAGGTGTTGAAAGTTTGCGTTCGACATCGGGTGAATTAGCATAAATTTCACGCTTTAATTCTCGTTCATCATGACCCCGTACCAACGATAGTGAATCAGCAAAAACCCTTCCGACAACTTCACGAGTTCTTTCGGATCTTCTCACACCATCCAATTCATCGACCGCGCTATCACGCTGAGATTCTAACTCTCTCAATTCAGCAGTTCGGTCGGTTAGAGCAGACTCGATATCAACAATCGTGAGTGACATTTGTTGAATCCGCTCATCGCGCTCGAATACATCGTTATGTAAGCGGCGCTCACGCCGACGTAATGATTCATATTCCCGATTTCTTTCAAGTAATCTCCGCTTCAATTCCTCGATTTGTTCAACCAGATAATCATGTTCTGCGGAAACCGACCTAGGACCTTGCATCACCCTTTCCAATTGCTCTTCCAGTTCACCTAATCTTTGGTCACGTTGGTCGAGTAGACCGCGTAATCTATCAGCGATATCCCGTAAACGTTGGCGCTCTTCTTCCAAAGCATCATTTGCTGCCTTTTCAGCATCTAAATTTGCTGAAAGTGCATCAACTTGAACCTTTAACGCACGAACTTCATCTGCGGTTACACTAGTCAGTCCAGCATCAGCCGCCCGTTCGAGCGCTTCAACCATTAAACCAACCCGCCCTTCCATTTCAGCGATAACCTCATCCTGTTGAACTGTTAAATCTCGTAATTGGGAAGTTTCCTTTTCCAAAACATCTCTTTCTTCGGCAGAAATCGAGGATCTATTTTCAGCTAATTCCTTATTTACATCTTCCAATAATCGTTCTAAATGAACAATTTTCGATTGATTCGATTCTAATTCAGATTCCGCAACTCGAAGCTGAGAAACCTCCGGGGCAACCTCGTCTTTTCTCTCAGCAAGGTCTAATTCAACAATTCTCAACCTTTGTTTTGATGTTAACAATTCTTCGTTACGAGAAGCGAGCTCTTCCCAAGCGATCAAAACTTCTTCAACCAATTGGTCAACCGGGTAACCGCGTAGCATTCCTTCGAGCGCAGCACGTTCATCACCAGACGAATCACCGATGCGGCCGATACCACTTGAAGACGAAGTCCCGAGAGTCATGGGGTAGGTTCGCACCCTCACCATTCTTCAACCTTTCATCTGTTGAGTAGGCCAAAGAGCCTCTTTTACTACCTTCAGTTGATAGCGGTATATTGCTCATCAGGCATATCCATAGCCAAAGCCATAGCCCCGGTTGCGACCTTTTCTATCGGGTCTTCTACACATGATACAGTAACATCTCCGATATCTGCAATCTCGTTTGCGATCGCATCTGCGATGCCATCTATCAACGAGCCGCCACCAGATAGAATGATGTTATTTCGGAGGATTGGTTGGTATTCAGGATCAGCGGTTGCAACAATATTCTTAATTCCAGAACCAACTTTTATGATAATCATTGTACAAGCAGCTTTAACCAAATCCCCAATGTCGACATTTTGCTTCTTTCCTTCGACCGAAAGAGCGACCATATGTTCGCGGTCATCGCCACCAACATATGAGAATTCTTCTTTCCACTTGCGGACCATATCTTTTGTGACTTGAGCCCCAGTGTATTTTTTGCAGATTAATTCAACCAATTGTTCATCGATCCAATCTCCAGCTTCCATAATGGTGACCTGGTCATCTTCAGTTGGGAAGGTTCCGTGCAAACGTGCGATATCTGTGGTTCCAGCGCCGATATCAACAACAATTGAACCTGCGATTTCTCCAATTCCATATGCGGTTGCGAATGGTTCGGTAACGACCATGATAGCGTTTACTTGACCACGTAGAGTTGCGACTAAATTGCTCTTGTCGGTGAATGAAACGTGGGAAGGAGAACAGATCACTCCGAAAACCTCGTCATATTCCTCAGGGTCGACGGTCTCTACCAAATGGGTGACAAACGCTCTTGCTGCTGCCATATTTGCTTCATCGTCTTGAGTAACACCTGCAGCCATAGGGCGGTAGATATTACAAGCCAATTTATTCTTTAGTGCATCTGCACCAAATAATACATCTCGGCCGAGGAAATTTCGAGCGATTGGGTCCTTTGGTCGACCTACAACCGTTTCGATAGTTTCGATAGAACCAGAGCTTGATGCTATGGTTGATTGATATGTTCCTAGGTCGATTCCCACATAGAGTCGTTCTGCCATTATACTCACCATTAGTCCTACGGACGACTTGGCGACCAAGTCACCTACCTTCAATGTTCACTCGCGCAACAATGGTTTATTCCTGTTCTAAAAAGGGGTCGGGTACATCCTGAAACACTTTCCTTTCTAAAGCCCTAAATGTAATACTGGTCATAAATAATACCCCAGCAACAATTCCAAAAATACCCCAAAATAATGCTCTATTATCGCTACTTTTTGTAATGGTGTTATTTTGAGGCGGAATGGATTTATTTTCCAAAGCCGGATTGTCCCACCAAAGTGTAAAATTGTCGCTTTGGTAATTTGAAAGAGTATAATTTGTCCAAGCAGATTCGTTATTATCAACCCATAAAAATTCTACCCGCCAGTCATGGCGATTAAATTGATAGAGAATTAAATCATCGGGTATTTTCACCACACATTGATTTGAATTATTTTCAATAACATATATCGTACAGTTGTCTAGAACTATTGAATAATTTGAATTATTCAATCCAATCATTACAACAACACTATCATTTTCAAAATCAAATATACTCCAATTTATCGAAAAATAATCACTATAGTTTTCTTTTAGATCTCCAACAAATAATATTGGCGCAGTATTGTGAATTACACAACCACTATCATTAACAGGCGCACCAAAATATGTATTATCACATTCATCAATTTCATTAGAGACACCATCAGAATCTTCATCTTGCCATACCCAAGGATTAGAATCAAGCCCTGTTGCAGAAAGGGAAAATCCCAATCTATTCCCATTGACTCCAACCGTCCCCGGCACAGAGCCATTGTGAATCCTCTTTGCAAAAACCTCAATTTCAACCCACTCACTATCATTTAATTGGCTTGCAGGGATTCGAATCATAACCGTTGTTTCATTACTTGAATTCTTATCTTTTGAATCCATAAAAGACGGATAATAAAGCGGAGAAAACCCACTTGATGTTAGATCGTCATCGATTGCATATTTCCCATCACTAGTATGGGCAATCAATCTCAAATCATCTATCTCATAAGGTTGGGGCCTAGAATTATAGGACATTGTGATTGTCACATCACTACCATTTATTTGTTTAAATTTAATTTTATACGAATCACCTTGTTCTAAAAACGGCCCTTCACTTCCAGAACCATTCCACGGATTTTCTAATAATTCAAAATTTGAATCTCCGCGGGCATCAATGATCGAAGTATGATTTTCTGTCTGGAATGAATCATGAATCCAAATATCTTCAACATTTGAGATATTCGGTAATCCATAACCTTGCAGTTGGTCTGGAGAAGCTCCAGTTAATGGATCCGCTGAAAGCGCTAGCATTGCCCGTAATAACGCAGCGGAAGGAACAAATCCATATTCGTCTTGGATTTTTTGTTGTAATAAGGCGGTAAAAGAAGCAGCCATCGGGGTTGCCATACTAGTTCCCGTCATCGCTAAGGATTCATTATTGAACGAATCTACAATTCCATCGCCCTTTGCCGAAACCACATCTACACCTGGAGCCGAGATCAAAATACCTCGGCGCCCATCGGCATCTGGGCCGTGGGAACTCGACGGCCAGAGGCTAGAATTTCCATCACTAGCAGCAACAGCAACAACATTTCTTGCATTTGCAGGCTCCAATAATCGACCACCATTATTTCCAGGGGCGATAAAAATCAAACTCCATGGGTTTTCCATCGTCCAAGTGTCGATATTTGCTGACCGATTAGTATAGTCCACAGTATTATCACCCCAGGACCAAGAATGAATTACCGCTCCAGCAGCCCCAGCTTCAGACAATAATTTGTCGACTGCGGGCGGGGTCCACCCAGAATCTCCGACAATATCTTGGACGACTAATCTCGCTCCACTAGAGAGAGATGCCATTCCACCTTCCCCCTCCAAAGGGTCGCAACCGAGAATCCCAGCGATATGGGTTCCGTGCCGAAATTGTTGTTGGCCGGAATTATCCCAATTATCGATTGTATCATTGATCAAAACCACCTTTCGATGGTTTACCCCCGGGGTTCCAGTTTGGTTAATTGAATCTCTAAAACAAGAATGGTCGAGATCAATACCGGTATCTGCAACCGAAATAATCACCCCCGTTCCATTTAGATTTTCGCTATACTCCGAGCCAATTATCATATTATCTGATGCGAGTGAAGCCGACGCAGGGGTGATGATTGCAGCGAGTAAAATCACCACCATCAGCACTCGCATAAATCGGCTGAAAACCTCTTGACGATTGAACCTTCAGGATAAACCGTGCGCGCCAGCGCGTTTAATACTAAATCACAGGTCGGCGGCACCATGCAAGCATTCCGCATCTCCGGTATCGCTCCATTCGGCCGCCAACGCCAAGAATTCACCATCGACTTAGCTGCAAGTTCTGCAGATGACGCAGAACACCGCTGCTATTCGATTATGGGTTCTCGCCACAAAGCGAACCGCCGTGCCATTACCATCAACTCGATTGAAGAAATCGATCCCCGAACCTCAACAGAACCAAGAGTTTTAGATGCTTTCCGGGAACAGATTGCTGCTGCCGGCGGTCGAATTGCACCTTCTCAAGAGGAAGAATAAACCTCAATACCCGAATCGTCGGGTTCTTGAGTGCGGACTCAATGGCATGGACTGGTCAACATGGTCGATGCGGTCGAACTTCAAAAAATGGCAAGACTAGTCGATATGAATCGACAGAGGCTTGAGGAAATCGAAGCAAATATAACTAGACTGGAATCGTTGATATTAGAACATCAAGATGCTATTTTAACTCTAAAGGCCTTAGAGGAAGGTAAATCGGGGCAAATTCCAATCGGTGCCGGCGTGATGGTCCCTCTACCCCAAGGCCAAACTACAATAGTGGATTTAGGTAGTGGGGTTTTCGGTGAAAGCACACCCGAAGATGCGGCCGTACTAATTCAATCCAGATTAGAAGATTTGGTAAATGTAAAAATTCAATTTGAAACCGAAGCCGCCCAAATCAATCAAAGGATTGAGCAATTGGCTACAACCTTTGATGAAGCGGCTAAGGGGATCCCAACTCCAACCCCCGCCCTAGAAATCACCGAAGAGATAGTCGAAGAGTCTTCAACTCAGAAGACAAAGCCAAGACGAAAACGAGGTTTTGGTTCTGGCTTAACATTAGATGATTGAGGAGGATTGAAGATGGGATTATTCGATAAATTTCGTAAAAAAGTAACCGAAGCGGTCGAACAGGTGGACAGCGAAGCCCTTTCGGTAGAAGCGGATCCCGAAGAAGCGACCCAACCAAAAAACGATATTCCAATTGAAGAGGAATGGGAAGAATTTGACGAAGAACCAATTACGCAATTACCACCTTCGAAGGAAGATGAATGGGACGATTGGGATGAGGACGAAGAATATTTATTACCGGTTGAGTTAACGCGAAAAGAGAAGAAAATTTTGGAAAAAAAATCAAAAAAATTCGAAGCAGCAACAAAAGCCAAACAAAAAGAAATCAAACGCCGAGGTGGAAAAGAGGTTGGACGCCTAGATGGGTCGAAAGTCGATCTCCATATGATGAGAACGACAACCGGGCGACAATTAGTCGAGGTAAAAGCGGCACCAAAAGGCGGAATCGGAACAAAAGAAACCGCTGGTATTTCCATAGATCTTGGTGGCGGTGTAGTCGATAGTGGCGGTAGAATCATTAAACCAGGCGATGCTTTGGATGAATTACTTGAAGAATTGGAATGGATAATGCTCGAATCCGATATCTCATCGGATGCGGTGAGCGCGGTAATGAGCGCCTTAAAATCAAATTTAATTGGTCAAAGATTGCGCAAAGGCGCAGATCTTGCCAAAGTCATGGAAGCAGCTCTAAAACGAGCCCTGAGAAACCTATTAAATGCCGGTTATTGGGATTTTGACGCATCGGTTCAGAGTTTTATCGATAAAGGAGACACACCAGTAGTTGTAATGTTTGTTGGCGTCAATGGAACTGGAAAAACCACAACCGTTGCTAAAATAGCAAAACGAATGCAAAACAAAGGATTGTCGGTAATCGCAGCGGCGGGGGATACCTTCAGAGCAGGGGCGATAGAGCAACTAGAAAGTCATTGTAAGACATTAGGAATCCGTTGTATCTCTTCTCAACGCGGTGGAGATTCTGCAGCGATCGCCAGAGATGCGATAGAATCGGCAAAAGCTAAAGGAATCGATATCGTATTGGTCGACACCGCAGGAAGGATGCAAAACAAATCCAATTTAATGGCCGAATTAGAAAAGGTTCGTAGGGTTGCAAATCCCCACCTAACCTTATTTGTCGGCGATGCATTAGCCGGCAATGATGCGGTCGACCAAGCAAAAATATTCCAACAATTATTACAATTTGATGGCGCGGTTCTAACCAAGCTAGATACCGATGCCAAAGGGGGTGCCGGATTATCTATCGCTCATGCGACCGGGCGACCAATCGTGCTTTGTGGAACAGGGCAAAAATATGAAGATTTAATTCAATTTGATCCCGATTGGTTATTGGAACAATTATTTGAGTGAAGGTGAAAATATGGTTGAAGAATTTTTTGAGGATGAAAACACAGCCCACCTGTTCCAATTGGTTCACATGATTCAGCGTAGTGCGATGATGCACATGGGAATGATACAAGATTCCGAAGGCCGCCATCATTTTAATTTGGGTGAAACAAAGGCAGCAATCGACACTTTGACTATGCTAAAAAACAAAACCAAGGATAATCTCAGCCCAAAAGAAGATGCCATGCTAAAAGGCATTGTCAGCGAATTACAACTTCAATTTATCAAAGCACCAGCCCGACAACGTTCATTTGAGGATGCTACAGCAAATTCCGAAGCGGTTCGTGAAACCTTCCAAGATCCAAAAACCGGCCCTGCTGAGATAATTTTAGATGAAGAAGAGTAAACTTTTCACCTCACCTATGGGTTCAATTGATGAAGAATAGGCGCTTCACATGAGCGTTAGCCCATGACCCGAGTCGCCGATATAGATGATGACGAGGCCCCAACGGTACTCATTGTTGACAATAATCAAATGGCCCAACATAGGCTTACAACCATCTTTAGGCAAAAGGAATTCAAGGTAATATCTTGTGAAGATGGCGACAAAGCGGTCGACGAATATATTCGATTAGACCCCGAATTAGTGATTATGTCATTAGATATTCCTTCTTTAGATGGACATTTGGCCGCACTTGAGATGAGAGAACACGGTGGAGAATGTCGAATCTTATTCATCGCTCCAAAACACCAAGCCGAATTAGCCGCCGATGCTACCTTTTCGGCCGGGGCGATTGGCTGGATTGAAAAGCCGGTTACTACAGCCTCGATAGATGCGTTATGGTCGAGAGTTTTGGGTGAGGTTCCAGCAGCACCAGGGCTTGAAGACTTGGACGAAATTCATCCAGGTGCTGGAGAATTGAAAGTTTCAATAGAAGAAGATGATGGGCCTTTACCACTAGTCGATTTGGTTTCTCTACCAAATCTTAATCTACCACATATTGGAGTTTCGCCAGTACAAATGGCAAAAAAAGCCAAGAAAAAATCTAGTAAGGTAAAACGACTATTGATCGTATTCACTCTTTTCGGTGTACTGGGAGCGGCTGGATTCCTTGCATGGAAGCGTGGCTTGATACCACTTTGACCGGGACCATCATCACCCGGCCGTCCGCTAATTGAATAGGCATCATCGCGATTTGATTTTGTGGGATTACCGTTTTAACCAAGTCGATTTTGCTTCCAAAAGGAGCTCTTATGACCTCACTAATATTGAATGAATTCGAATATAAAAGCGAATCATCACCGGCCGCAATCCTCGCATCCAAGGTCGCACTTGAATTCCAGATATACCATACAAACCAGATAACAGCAGCCAATAATGGCGCAAATATTACCCAGCTTACAAATCCCATATTTATCTCTCTAATAGGGCGTTCCAACTGGCTTTTGCATAAGCCATTGCAGCCTTTACACAGTCATCAGAACGGTGGATTCCACTACCCACAATTATACAATCCGAACCAGCCAAAACCGCTTCTTTGGGATCACCATAACGCTGACCCATCCCCCCATCACCTATGGCGAGGTTTACTCCAGGAGTCCAAATCATTTTTGAGGGGCCTACTTTATTTCGTAATTCTTTCAACTCATTTGGCCGACTGCCGTTGCCGATAAAACCGAAAACACCAGGATGGTTTTTACCAACCGACACCACATTGTCAGTATATTTTGAATCGAGTAAATTTCCTCGAGATGACATTTGAGCCAATAATAGTACCCCGCCGGTTCTTCCAACATCAGACCAACCTGCTTGGAGGCCATCGACGATATCTGGGCCGCTGATCAAGTGAGCGGTTACGAGGTCGGACCAGGAGCGAATATCGTATACTCCAGCCATTTGGTTTTGGCTTATTTTACCGATATCAGCGAACTTTCGGTCCTCAAAAATCAGAAGATCGGTTTGGTGAGCCTTAGAACAAAATTCAGCCCAAGCTTCAGGAGTCCAATCGTCGATTAAATCAACATGGGTTTTGAGTGCGGCCAGATATGGGCCGGTTTGTTCGATTAATTTGTTGAGTCCAGCCATGGTATTTCGATCAGCAGCTAAGCAGACCAAAGATTGCTTTCGCGCCGCGGTTTCCATGAATCGTCGAGCGATGTCTGAATCACATTCAGTCCAGCGCTCACCCCAAACCTTAGCCGCCATCAAATGTGTCTGAGCCGGACCAATGTGTCAACCTTGCGCTCTAATAGAGTCATATCCATCGAGCAAAGTTTGGTTTTTATCGACCGGATTTATCTGTAATATTGAATAGGATTGCCCAATATCATAAACAACCTTTGTACCTAGAGACTCTTTTAATTGGCGCCAAGATAATTTTGGGTGAAAAATCGCTAAAATATAAACTAAAAACTTTGGCAATCTTCGGGGAGAGTTCCCCTTCAAAACCATTCCGATTTCTTTCATCGATAATGAACTGGAATGAATGATGTGCCGACCGCCATTATCTCCCATTTCTAGCGCATTTACATGGGCGATTGCAACATCTCTTACATCGACGAAATTTATGTTTAAATCAAGTATAAACGGCGGACCGCTTACAAAGTGCTTGAGGTATGACATCGACCCTTCACAATGACGAGGATGTAAAATTGGCCCGAAAACAACCGAAGGATGAATCGTTACCAAGCGAACATCACGCCCATTTGCCCAGACCCGCATTTTTCTTTCACCTTCTGCTTTTGCCAACCCGTACGAATTGGTTTTGATGGTAGCATCATCACACCAATCATCATTGGTGAAAATCTGGCCATTTTTGTATTCTGTCGACCTGATTGCTGCGACCGAAGAGGTGTGAATTATTCGCTTTACTGCGGTCATTACCGAACATAGATTCTCAACCCCAATTACCGAAGGATCGACTACATCTTTTTGCTTGTTTTTTGCACCGACATTCAATGCAGCAGCACAATGAATTACATCTCCACAACCATCGACAGCATTCTTCAGAGAATCGACATCGAATAAATCTCCCTTAACAAACTGTAAATTCTTATTTTCTACAAACATTTTTTGCAAAGAGAGATCCCGCATCATCGCCCTTACTTTGAATCCCCTACTCAATAATTCCATTACGACATGCGAGCCGACAAAACCACTCGCTCCGGTGACCAAGATAGGCATATTCAACCCAAATGAATCAGGGTCATGTTCTTGCCGGGTGGGTGATTCGCACCTAATGATGCGAAGAGCGGTATTGCTATCCCTCTTAATTTTACTCGGGCCTATTTCTGGATGTTTTGGAACAAGCAATAGTGCCGAACCCGCCGCCGAAGAGGATTATTATCCCGATATATATGACCGGCACGAGTTAGATTGGAACTGGACAAATTCCTTTTCTTATACTCTTGAACCGGGGCCATACCACCCATTAGATGTTCAAGAGGCCACCTTCGAGGTCGACACTTCAGATATTTGGGAAACTGGCCCACCAACCTCCAATGTTCATCTTTCCTATTGGCTACCGTCAAATACCGAAGCGGGCGAAAAAGTCCCGGTCATCGCGGTGATTAGCCCTTATTTTTCTTTTGGCCAACCAGGCTCAGAATCTGGTGCGACCAATATTGTAGGTGCAGGTCGAGGCGAATTTATCTTCGATAATTTTGTACCACACGGCTACGCTTACGCCCAAGTTGCGGTTTTCGGCACCGAGGAATCGAGCGGTTGTTTCGACTACCGCGGCGCCGGCGAAGGCCTCGGCATCCACGAGGCGGTCGAATGGCTCGGCCAGCAAGAATGGTCAAATGGCAATGTTGGTCTATATGGTAAATCATACGAGGGCGCAACCCAATGGGAAGCAGCAGCTCTTGGTAGTGAACATCTCAAAACCATCGTGCCGATTTCAGGTACGACCGCTTTACACCCACTGCTTTACAAGAACGGTAGTGCCGAGGCTAGAAGCCAGGTGATGCATATGAATTATTTTGGCAGCACAGTCGATTACGATAATGACGATATCGACAATGTTTGCCCTGACATCCTCGAAGGAGTTTTTGCCGGGCCAGTAACCTATGGGGCGGGAGAACTCGACCCCTATATGGAAAATTATTACCAGGAGCGCAGCCATATCGACAAAGCCTTCAACAACTGGAATGGCAGCATTTATTGGGTTCAAGGAATGCAGGATTGGAATGTAGATCCACACCAAGTTTTCGGTGGACCACCGGGGACAAATTGGTATTTGGATTATGCAGAAGCCGGGTATGATGTGCGCGGGATGCTTGGCCAATGGGAGCATAATTATCCTGACCAATGGTCAAAACACAACGCCCAAGAGCCGGGGTATGGTGGTGAAGCAATCCACAATATGACCAGATGGGATTGGGCTCAAGATTTATTTGAGTGGTTTGAATATTATCTCAAAGGAATAGGTCCAAAGCCGGGCTTATTTGCGCAAATTCAGCGAAATGACGGCCAATGGCGTATCGAAGAGGTTTGGCCACCCCAAGATGCAGCATGGGAAGAGATTGACCTTAGTGGCTGTAATCAACAAGGTTCTAGAGTCGGCGTCGGATCTTCTGGTGTTGTCTTTGAGTGTGAAGGATTCTCATCTAGAATGTTGATTTCAGGTTTAGCCACCCTCCACCTAGAGGTTATGGCATCATTTGATGGTGGACAGATTTTTGCTGAATTACAAGATAGTGAAACCGGAATGAGGATCGGTCATGCAACTATGGATATTCGCTATTATCAAGGTGGTTATGAGCCAACAACCGTGTTCCCGGGTCAAAGCTTGACCATGTTGATGGAATTCCAAGGAATTGATGCAATTCTCCCCGCAGGCCATGGAGTAATATTGGTTTTGAGCGAGACAGGGGAGGATTATCTCACCCCGGCTTGTGGTGCTAATTGTCCGGTAACCGTCTTGGACGGAACCTTTTCTTTCCCCCACATTCAACGCGATGGCAGCACAGTATTGACGACTCCTCAAAGCGAGGACGCAGCAAATAACTAAGGTTTTCTTAGTTTTATTACTCCGATAATTACCGAAACAATTGTCAAAATAGCGGCAATATTACTGTAAATAATCGGAGTAGCATCGATTAAAACCCCATATATTACCCATAGACTTAGAGTGAAGACGATGAGAAATAATGTCGGCAATGAAACTCCATCGTGACGTTTTTCAAACCAGACGGTTCGAACTTGAGGGAACCAGGCGAGGACACCAAGGATTCCTGCTAAAAAGCCAATTAATTCTATCATCAACCCCACTCCTCTTTTGGATTACTGAATTCGATTTTAGAAATATGAGCGAATGGAATAGTTCGCGACCCCTTTTCGCCAACTACCGAAATATGAGGGCCGGTTAAATCTATGACCATTTGTCCGGTTGAGAGTTTAGATTTAGGTCCAACGATCAAACCGAATAATCCACTATTTCTAATAGAACAATCCCTTTTTGTGAAAGGGTATTTTAAAATATCACCATGGAGGGTTTTTCCGCCATTTAAGTGGATGGTATCCCAAGTTCCAAAACCTTCTAAAGTTTGTTTTAATTGTTCATCCGGTGCTGATTTTTGCATTTTATCTAACATATCAATGAAGCCGAGTTCATCATATGTTTCAGCGCCTTTTGGAATGGCAGACCATTTGAGATTTGAATTTGAAAACACCAAAATTGTTTTGGCCTTTGGAAGGTCTTGTCCACAGCGATCTTTGTGAATTTTGGCAATGATATCACCCTTTCTTGTCGTCCAAGCGACAATGTCTTTATGTTCTAAAAAAGAACCATTTTTTCTTTTTTGTAAAAACTTCCCTTCACCGGTTATGGAAAAAGACCCCGACCAATGTTTTTGTTCGATGAATAAAATTTCATTCTTGGTTGCAATTACCATATCCAATTCTCTCCGGCCGCCTTGCTCGGGGTCTGGAAATCTAATCCCTTCAAGGACCAATGCGTTCTTTGAAACCGCACGGGTTAACTTGAGTAATCTGTATTCTGCTAATCTTCCAGAAACCACATGGCCTTCTGGCTCAAATGATTTTCTTCGTGCTAACCATTGAGAAATCCGACCCAAAATCTCACCTCAATAATTCATCGACCGAGTTTACAACAACATCAACACTTTTTCCAGAGGAGTCTAGATCGGCTAAAGTCGCCTCACCCGATAAGACCAAAACCGAAACACACCCAGCTCTAATAGCCATTTCCATATCGGTGTAAAGACGGTCTCCAACCATGGCACAGCGAGCAGGATCTAAGCCCAATTCTTCGATTTTATGCATTATCATTCCAGGATTTGGCTTCCCACTAATATGGACGGGATCTTTGCCGGTTGTCACCTTTAACATTGCCAAATAAGCACCAACGTCGGGCAAACCTCCATCAGGAGATGGACATACCATGTCGGGATGACTTGCTACCAATGGAACGCCACGATGCATGTGAATTGAAGCGGTAGAAATTTTTTCATAATCTATTTCGGTATCATAGCCTAAGACAACATATTGAGGATTTTCATCACGAGTGCTAATTCCCGCCTCTTCCATCATCTCTCTCATTCCTTGGGTTGCAATCGCCCAAGTTTTGGTGATATTATTCTTAGCGAGCCAAGACAATAAATCATGGGTTGATAATAAGATTTCATTTTTCTCACAGGGGATATTTAGCGAAGATAATTTTTCTTGGTACTGTTTTACCGATTTGCTGGAATTATTGGATAAAAAATAACGCTTCACACCTTGGTCATCACAGCGTTGTAAGAACTCTAATGCCCCCGGAATCAATTCTCCACCAAGATAAATGGTTCCATCTAAATCCAGAAAAACCGCATCAACATTTTCGAGTTTTGCATCCATTTTCATCATCTCAGAATAATAAAGTCTTCACCATAAACCATTTTGAATGGAGATTTTCTTGTGCCTCTTTACTGGCGATCATCTCGGTCATCATCTCTTGGAGCACCGGCTTTTTACTGGCTTTTTTGACAAACCAATTTAGTAGCCACGCCTTTCTAGATGTTTTTTGCATCTTATATGAGTTGGTTAATTCAGGTCCAAGCAAAGCCCACATTTCTTCTTGATATGCAAGGCCACCTTTATTTTCAATAACATGTTCAGCGGCCATTTTTGCTGTAACCAATGCATTTCCGACACCTTCGCCCGAAAATGGATCGACCAAACTTGCAGCATCACCAATCAACATTGCCCCACCGGTAAAAGCTCGTCGCGGTTGGTTTTTTTCACCTTTCCTAGGGGATCCAAACGGAAGCAGCCAACCCTTTGAACTACCCTTAATCAATTCGGCATCAGCGAACCTATCTTTGAAAGAGGGATGATTTGCAATGACATCTGCTTGCATTGCTTTGAGTTTTTTCTTTTGCTTATCCATTAAGCCTAAGACCATTCCAATGCCGACGTTTACGGTCCCATCCCCTAAAGGGAATAGCCAGAAATATCCTGGAATAACCGAATCCACGAAGTGTAATTCGATATTACCAGATTTGCCTTCACAGCCTTTGACCCCTTTCCAATATTGGCGGAATCCACCACAATAATGCATTCGGTCGACCATTTGTTCACCATTCATTGTCTCGAGAATCGTTTTTGCCACCGGGCATTGATAGCCCCCAGCACCTATTGTCCATGGTGCAGAATAAGCGCGTTTTTCACCACGTTTTCCTCCGATTCCAATACTTATGCCCGTGATAGTTTTTCCACTATGATGAACTTCGGTAACCGTAGCACCTTGGATGACAGAACCGCCGCTTTCAAGTACTAATTCAGTCGCTCTTTCGAATAATAACCAATCGAATTGTTGGCGCGGAAGAGAATATCCTGCCTCCATTTTTTCAACATCGTCCTCGGGTAAAGGAACAACCACTTCGTGGCCTTTTGGAGATGAAAACAGAATGCCGGTCACTCGGAAATGGGGCGTGGATTCCAATTTAGTTTTTATGCCGAGGGCGTTGACATGACCAAGCGATTTTCCTCCAACAGCATCACCACAAACCTTGTCGCGCGGCCAAATCCCCCTTTCTACCAATAAGACCCTTTTTCCAGCCATAGCAAGATAACTCGCACAAGCCGAACCGCCCGGTCCACCACCGACTACGATCGCATCGAATTTGGATTCTGAATCAGGGATTGGTCCGGTTTCGATTGGCTCATCCCAGAATCTCGCACCTGCCATGAAGAACCGCTCTAGGGTTTAGGTTCAAGAGCGTTGGTGCGCCAAGTTGCGGTCATAACCGAGGTTGCATACCACGCGGCCCCAGCCAGAGTGATACAAATCGCCCGCCAAAGGGGTGACCAACTCCAAGGATCACCAATTCCTTCAATTTGGCCCGGAAGTGGGAAAAACGGCCAAGTAGACCAAGCACCGGTATGCGATAGAATATCGATTGCGCCATGGCTTGCCCAAGCCATTAATGGCCAGGTGCGCCAACCTTTCTTTCTAAATCCTAAAAAAACGATGAATACCAACAATAGCGAATGGGTAAACCAATATGGCATGGGTGATGAAATCCAGAATCAACCCAATCAACCAAATGACAAGAACCCATCGCAAAACCCATGGTGACACGCCGCCAAGCAGGATTTGGATTGCTTTTAGTCACCTTTGTTTGGGGCGCGACCTTCATTTGGATGAAGCAAGCGTTGAACGTTCTCGCTCTAGAAATCTCATTATATTCTAATTCAGCAGTAGTTGGAATTTTGGTAGCGGCAAGGTTTTTGATAGCATTGATTTTATTGATATTATTTTCAACCAAAGCTAGGGCGGGGCTAATGGATAAAGAGAGTTGGAAAGGTGGATTGATCTTAGGTGGATTGATGTTTGCCGGTTTCTTTTTGCAAATGGTTGGAATCGAATCTATCGACCCTTCGGTTTCAGCATTTCTCACCTCTCTCTACGTGGTAATGACCGCGGTAATCTTAGCAAAAATTAGCGATAAAAAGCCAACCAGGGTGATGGCCTTTGGAGTATTTTTAGCGACTATCGGTGCTGGTTTAATTTCCGGCCCACCACAATTAACCTGGGGTATTGGTGAATTACTTACAGTACTATGCGCATTCTTCTTTGCATTACACATCATCTTGACCGATAAAATAACCAAGAAATTAGAACCGATCGGATTGACTGCAACATCATTTACGGTGTTGATAATAATGTCATTAACCACCGGGCTTTTCGCTGCAAAAGATATTTCGGTCATCAAAATAATCATCGTCGAAGGAGTGGCATTGCCATTACTTTTGCTCGGAATTTTTGGATCTCTAGTTTGTATCCTCGCTCTAAACATTCTTCAACGACATCTCAATCCGACCCATGCAGCAATCATCTATTCATTCGAACCGGTTTGGGCAACATTTTACGGATGGGGTGTAGGTTTGGTTGAGCCAAATTGGTGGTTATTGATGGGATTATTACTATTGGCCGGAAATATAATCGTCGAATTGGACGAGCATCATCTAAGTGAAGATGCCTTACCCGCGTAATCATAAAACGAAACCATAGTTTGGGTATTGGCGATTCCGCCGACCTTTGATAATTCATCTAAAATCGCATCTCCAAGCGAGTCCATCGAAGGACTCACCACCTCGATCAACAGATCCCAATCCCCGGCGATTACATTACATCTGACCACAAAAGGCAATTCACACATTTTGCTCGCAATATCCCGTCGATCGATATTTCCTCGTTCACAACGAGCGAAAATAAAAGCCCGAAGTTCATAACCCATCGCTCTAGCATCTAAATCGACGGTAAATCTTTGAATGATCCCATCTCGCTTCAATTTGGCAATTCGGTCATGGGCGGTCACCCTTGCCAAACCAAGTTTTTCT
>LWDU01035189.1_pt1 | contig 38788 bp, 29 predicted proteins | sample 727161 | NCBI WGS metagenome assembly LWDU01 (sample SAMN04566230, study PRJNA314399) | hydrothermal vent metagenome | isolation source: deep sea hydrothermal plume seawater | place: Mexico: Gulf of California, Guaymas Basin | collected 2004-07-11
AGTCGCCGGACGAATTTGCTCACTTTCAGCGGGCGTATTTTATATCACAAGGCGAGACTAACCTGATCGTTCGCGATGGCGTGATTGGTGGTGAGATTGACCCTGCCTACTTAAAGTACCAAGCGTATTATGGTGGAATAGCTCGTCACTCAAACAAAGGCATTACTGCATCTAGGATCGGAATGTCCAAGTACGTGGAATGGTCTGATGAAAGAACTTTCTTGCAACATTTTACGACGACTCCCTATATGTTCGCTGTCTATCTACCTCAGGCGATCGCGATAAAACTTGGGCAGAGTCTGAATTTCTCCATTGATGCGACCTACAAGCTCGCTCGATTGTCAATTTTGTTCTTCGTTGTTTTATGTTTAGTGAAAGCTTTTACTATCACCCAACCAGGAATGATGGTACTAACACTTCTATTTATGCCGATGACACTGTTCCAATTTGGTTCAGCGACGGTGGATGGTTTTTCTATCGCACTATCGGTGCTTATTCTTAGCATCTTTAGTAGATCAATAAGGAGTGAAGGATCAATTTCTAGAGTTGAATTCGCGATGATGATGATTGCACTCGTCATTGTCACTACCTCCAGATTGTATATGTTACCTTTAATTTTACTCCCGATTTTTATGGTAGCTAAGGGCCGAGACAAAAGTGATATATTCATTCTTGGATTAACGGTTTCCATCATTGTCTGGTGGTTTGGTTTCGGCTGGGTTCATTCAATCGACACGAGTGTGCAGTATGAACAAACCAGAGCTGAAATTTTGGAGTTTTATCTCCGCCAGCCGCTTCAGTTCATTGAGGTTCTTTCAAACACTTTAATTCGACTCGGAGGATTCTATGTTGACGGTTTTATCGGGATTCTAGGTTGGTTAGACACACGTTTCAGTACGGCTTTTTATCAAACATCAACCTATTTTCTGGGTTTAGCCTTTGTTTTGTCGTTCTCATTTAAACAGATTAGAGAAAATGCACTTGGGAGTGCGACTTTGATTCTGGTTTCCGTTGCTAGTTGCTTTTTGGTATTTGTCGCGTTATTGATTAGCGCACCTGGTCATCCTGCGATAGTTATTTCTGGTGTTCAGGGACGCTATTTCATGATCCCCGCCTTAGTCTCTTCGTACGCAATATCAAGTAGTATCCGAAGTGAACTGTTGTGGGTAGCTTTTGTATGTTCATTCGCAATTCCAGTATTGATAGGCAGATATTATCTTACTGCTGGAAACTAACCTCTGAAATGAGATTCCAGCCTATCTAGTATGGCTTCACCCGTTTTTTCGTTCAGTGGTGAATCAGTCCCGGTACTTGTGATCGATGAAATACTTGATGGTAGATTTCTTCAACCGATCCGATTCTACCTTAACTTTCTTTCTCTCAACCTGGACATCCTGGCCACTGGCAACTCGCAACTGACCCGAGCCGTTCTTTTTAGTGTGTTTCTGCAATCATGTAGATTCATTTTGCTGCAACTCAACCGTGAGTTACCTACCGCTATTCTTCCAATGCACGTATCGATGTCTTCTTCAGGTACGTAGCTCCTGTTCATGAGCTGAACCGCTGATCTTGCTAGATGGCGCAAACCACATAACGGCACTAATTCTGATGCAAAATGCCAGCTTGTGGGATTACGCTAACGGGCAGGTGCGGTCAGATTGGCTGTTCAGAGAAATCGACAATATCTTCAAGTCAATCGAAGCCGGAATTGAAGAGCAGTGTTGGATTCTTTTATTGACTTTACGAGCAAGCAAATGGTGAAACCCGATTTCACATGCTCGCTTTAACATCTCTCTGACGTTGGAATCAGTCATGGGCCCACCACGTTTTCTAACGAAGATGTAAGGTGTATTAGGATACTCCCGCTTTCGGATACTCGGAGGGCATGGCGGTAGGCGATTTCGGACAAGCGTCTTGTCACGATGCCCATGCCTCAACCAGCAACCAGCAACCAGCAACCAGCAACCAGCAACCAGCAACCAGCAACCAGCGATGATGATGCCAAGAACGATTGATTCCAACCTGCAATCTCTGCAAACTGTTGGAAAACACGACTCACAGGTGTAAAACTGATGCTAACCCAGGAAGAAAATCAGTTGCTCACGCAAACCGGTCCTGAGACGACGATGGGTGTGGTGTTCCGCCGGTATTGGCAACCGGCTCTACTGTCTCGGGAGCTAGAGGTGGATGGTGCACCCCAAGCCGTTAAGATTCTCGGTGAGGATTTCGTCGCCTTCCGTGACAGTGATGGCGAGATCGGTGTCGTCGAACCCCGTTGTCCCCATCGTGGCGCTAACCTCATCTTCGGCCGAAACGAATCTTGCGGTTTGCGTTGTGCCTACCATGGGTGGAAATTTGACAAGTCAGGCAACTGTGTAGATTTACCGACATCACCTGACAAAATCGCTGACAAGACAAAACCAAAAGCTGCAATCCGGGCATTAAAGGTTCAGGAATGGGGCGATATGGTTTGGGTCTTCTTTGGAGAAGACGCTCCGCCGTTACCGCAAATGGAATTTGCTCTCTTACCGGAATCACAACGGTTTGTCTCGAAAAAACTTCAACAATGTAATTGGGCGCAGGCGGTGGAAGGTGGAATTGATACAGCACACTTCTCCTTCCTTCATGCGAATATTTCTGATGGCGAACGTGTCGCTTTACTCCCTTCAGAGGGACGCAATGAACCGGCCGCACTCGCACGTTATCGTTGGCTTATCGAAGACAGTATGCCGCATTTTACCGTGTTGAAACATGATGCCGGTTTGACCATGTGTGCATCAAGAACAACTGACGATGAAGACCAACTCTATTATCGCCTCACCCAGTTTATGATGCCGAATCATTCCCTCGCACCAAACAGTTTCCCCGGTGAAATGCACCAGGGAAATACCTGGGTCCCAATTGATGACCATTCATGTTGGATTTACTGTTTTGCCTATCATCCCGACCGGCCGTTGACAGATCAGGAAAGGCGAACCTATGCGTCGGGTATGGGGATCTTCGCAGCTGTGGATGAGAATTATGTTCCTATACGAAACCGCGACAATAATTATCTGTTGGATCGCAATGTTCAAAAACACTCAAACTTTACCGGGATCATGGGTATCTCGGAGCAAGATGCTGCAATTGCTGATAGCCAGGGCCTGATTGCAGACAGAAGCAGGGAAATTCTAGGCCAAACAGACCTGGGTGTGGTGCGTTTTCGGCAAATGATACTGGGTGCGGCAAACGGTGTGCAAAATGGCGATGCACCCCATGGCTCCAAAAACGCCGAAGCTTACAGAGTTCGCTCAGGTGATGCGATGGCCTCTATCTCGGAAGATCCAATTGATGTAGTACAACGGCGCTTCGAGACGCTGGCTGGATCCTCACTCCAAAAATCCTGATAAGTGTCAGGGCTTCCACGGATAGTCCGGGTAGTCACCCTTCTGCTTGATGCATTTCATTATTTTGATATTGGAGTTGGGCAGTTTGGTATTTGAACAGGCAATGCCCTGTACCTTCATACCATATAATTCTATGTAGTAACTGGTTTGGTCCTGTACGAGTTGATTGTACTTATCCGGAACTTTCTTCAGTAGTTTTTCGTACTCTTTTTCCAGTTTCCTGTCACCGGACTCTGCCGCCAGCCCCAGCAGTGCAGTGCCGATTAAGAGGTTTGGCTGGGTTGACTCGCCTTTGAGATGCATAAGCGCCAACGCATGCTGGGATAGTTTATAGCCATGCCGGGCCGGTTCCGTGAGAGTTTGGTATGCCCGTTCGTATTCATCGTTTTTATAGAGGTTTAGTCCGAGCGCTTCCTGGTCGTACCAGTTCCGGATTTCATCGTATTCTGGATCGGCAAGAGGATGGCCTTGAGCGTCCAGCATTCCAAGAGGATCCTCTGCGCTGAGTCCCTGGGCAAGCAAACTCGCCAGCAGTGCAACAGCAATAGATAAAATAGGGGATCTGGATTTTTTCATGGTGTCATGGTCCGGGTTGGTTCGTTTTTATTTATACGTCGGGAACAAACCCAATGCAATCCGCCCCAATAAAGCCCCTTAATGCCGTTGGTTTCTGGGGACAGTTTCTGGCGTTTCTGGGGACTGTCCCCGGATTCTCGAATTCTTAACTTGCACCCGCGTAAGCTGGCGGCGCAACAAAGCCGCCGATCTGCTGGCTGACCTTACGAGCAAATTCAATACAATAAAGATCACCCATTTCCCGGGAAACGATCTGCACGCCAATAGGTAACCCTTGATGGTCCAGGCCCGTTGGCACCACGGTAGACGGCAGATAGGAAACCCCAGTCAATCCGGCCCAGAATACCTGATCATAATAACTGACCGGGTTGTTGTTTACAGCGATGAGCCGCTGGCTAAGCTTCGGGTTGTGATCATGTGCAAAGGCTGACGTCGCGCACATTGGCGTTAACAGCAGGTCATAACCTTTAAAGAATTCATGCCACGCCCAGCGCAGCTGCGTTCGACTTTCGTTGTAGGCATTCCAGTCTTTGTAATACAGAGTTGATGCACGGGTGATCTTCGCCAACTGGCTTTGGTCATTTTCTTCCAGTTTGTGCAATCGCTTCAGATTGCTATCGAAGACTTCCGCTGACTGCCTTGATGACATGGCGGCGTGTAACAATTGCGTATACAAGTCATGGGAAACTTCGACGTTAAAATCCGGGCGAGCGTCATAATCAACCTGCCCCCCGGCAGCTTCGACCAGACGTGCAACTTGCAGCACCCTTTCTTTCACGGTGTCATCCACCGGCGCCAACGCGTCATCCAGCCAGACCGCAATTTTGTAGTCTTTGAGTGAAACCTGTTTTGGTTCGGGTAGCGCCAGTGTCCAGCCCGGCGAATGAAGATCATCCGCCCCAGCAACTAAATCCATGACAAGTTTCAGATCTTCTGCACTACGTGCGAGGGGACCAATGACAGAAATATCCCCTGGTGTCAGTGTGCCCTTGAGCGCATGCCCACGCGTTGGCAAGATACCCCAGGTTGGTTTGTGACCAAATACACCGCAAAAATGTGCCGGATTTCGAATCGAGCCACCAATATCGCTACCCATTTCAAGTCCCGTGAGACCAGCTGCCAGGGCTGCGGCAGATCCACCAGAAGAGCCACCTGGTGTACGAGACAAGTTGAAAGGGTTACCAGTTACACCATAGATTTCGTTGTAACTTTGCAGGTCGGCCAGATGTATTGGTACGTTGGTTTTACCGAATATCACCGCACCGGCTTCTTGTAATCGTTGGCAGGCAACCGCATCTGTGTCAGCGATATTTTCCCTGTTAGCAGGATCCCCGTATGTCGTCGGCAGACCGGCGATATCATAAGACTCTTTAACCGTCATAGGAACGCCATGCAATGGCCCCCAGTTCTCACCTTTTGCCAGGGCTGCATCAGCTTCCTTAGCGCGCTGCGTTGCTTTCTCAAGCTGGGTCACAACGATCGCGTTAATCTCGGGATTGTATTTATCCATGCGCCGTACATAATGCGACAATAACTCACTGCTACTAATCGCCTTGGATTGAATCTTTTTAGCAAGAGATGTTGCATCAGCGAAAGCAAGATCGTCCATGGTTTCCTCTCCTAATCTTGTATGGTTTTCGCGCTCTGGTCACCGGTTAGCTTAAAGCAAAACGGCCACAGTTCCGAATTCCGAATCCTGGTAGCCAATCTACACTTCACTTGTGCATTTTCCATTACCGTGAAGTAAGAACTACTACCAACCAAAAGTTCGTTAAACCGGACCCGGCGAACGATCTCTGCCGCTGGGGCTCTTGCCCATGACCGAACCAGATTCCTCGAATTGCGCAGACGAGCAATATGTGCAACCACGAGTGATACCTGTTGAGTTTCGTGGTTCGGTTCGAGACTACTTCCGGATATGGATCGTTAACCTCTCCCTGACGCTATTGACTCTCGGTGTGTTTTCAGCATGGGCGAAGGTACGCAAGAAGCAGTATTTCTAATAGTCGCTGTGATTTTGTTCGCTATTTACTGGTTCTCCGGCTTCTACGAACCCGTATTACCCTGGGTGTTGGGAGTGGGCATGGTCATCGCGCGACATTTCATTTCAGGGGCAACTACCTCGGCGCGGTGCAGGCCATCTACTCGGCAAGTATACGGTCACCCACTGGCAGTTTTTCCAGGTCTATTTACGGGCTGAGTTGGTGTTGATCGGTACAATTATCGTATATTTTTTTGCGGTATTCTGGAATCTTGTTCCCCGGCCAACCAACGCTGATTCATATTTGACCTGGGTTACGCCTATGTGCAAGCCAATATTGGCAACCTGGTATGGAACAATATCCGGCTTGGCCCCATACTCATACAGAAAACTAAGGCAAATACCGTTTATCAAATCATGTACGGCATGGGAAACTAATGACTGGAAAAAGCAAAAATCTAAAAAGGGATCAAAAAACAACTTGACCAAGGGGGAGTGTCCCCGGATTCCACAGCGAGAAACAAATGATATTTAAAATTTCACAAGAAGAGAAAAAAACTGGGGTTGTCGTAGCAGAGAAGCTATCTGCAATTGTCGAACAGATTCACACCATCGGATATGCGGTTGTTGGCAATCTGGTCTGCGAAGAGACTTGTCAGCTGCTGGGTGAATCTGTTCAGGAAGATGTGGAGACCGGAAAACCAACAGCACACGAACGCCATACCGCACAGGGGCATCTGCAACTCGGTTTGAGACGGTATGCACCTTATGTAAAGACTGATCTGGTGGCAAACCCGGTCATCGAATCGATTGTTGCTGGCGTACTGGGAGAGGGAGCTTGGCTTGGTTTTTATAACGGCAACGTAAACTGCCCGGGCAGTACGTATCAGCATTTGCACATGGATCGACCTTTTTCCTGGCAAACCCGCGAAGAGGCAGCACAAGCAGGACATAGCTGGCCACCACCCACCACGTCTCTTGGCTGTTCGGTAGCGCTCGAAGAAATCACCCTGGAAAATGGCGCGACCGAAATTTATCCCGGCACGCACCTCGCTACTGAAGTCATCAATCTGCAAAAAGACAGCCGACTACAAGACCATCCCGACCTGTTGGAGAAATGGGGCCCACCAGGATACATGGTAATTCCAGCAGGCGGCGCCGTGATTCGCGATCCAAGAATGTGGCATCGTGGCGTACCCAATCCTTCCGGCAGACCCAGAGCCATGATTGCAGTTACCTATCATGCTCAAATAGGCAAGCATTGGCGTGGACGGTTAGTCAAGGATATGGATCCGGCTGACGTGGCAAGATGTCACGAAGATAGCACGCTACGCGTGCTCGATAACGGCGAACTTGGAGACGGACGCCTGGTGTTCCAGGAGGACACCCGCCCCGTATTTGAATCTTCAAAAAGTCTACACGGCATCAACCGCAACATACGTTTCGTAGACGCAAAGCAGAAGGTGAACCACTTTCTGGATGCACATAGTCTTGGTGGTGCAAGGGTCGTCAGCAATGATGTTATTTCACCCCAAGAATTATGAGCAAAATCTAAAGACATGAAAGTGCTCTATATCGGCGGTACCGGAGAAATATCGCGTGCCTGCGTTGAAGAGGCGGACCAGGCCGGGCATCAAGTCACCGTTTTTAATCGAGGCCAAAGACAACTAAAACTACCCGATGGGGTCGAAAATATAGTCGGCGATATCACCGATGATACGCTTTACAGTCAGCTTGCAAAGCGTGAGTTCGACGTGATTTGTCAATTTCTTGCATATGATACCCGGCAAGTGCAGCGTGATATCGACCTGTTTTCAGGGCATTGCGGCCAGTATATTTTTATCTCTACCGCCTCCGTTTATGAAAAACCTTGCCGTAGTCATATCATTGGCGAAGACACACCTTTGGGTAATCCGTTCTGGGCGTACTCTCGCAATAAGGCCGCTTGCGAAACCCTGCTCTTGCAAGCTGATGCTGCGGGAATTTTGTCGGTGACCATTGTTCGTCCGAGCCATACCTATCGCACGCGCCTGCCCAGTACAGTGATCAACGGAGATCACCTCGCCTGGCGTCTACTGCAGGACAAGCCTGTCATCGTTCATGGTGACGGGGAGAGTTTATGGACACTGACCCATTCATCAGATTTCGCCTCGGCATTTGTCACATTGTGCGGCATGAACGCGTCTCTCGGCGAATGTGTTCACATCACCAACAGTGACAGCCACACCTGGAATGCAATTCTTCGCACCAACGCAGACCTGCTGGGGAAGCAGCCGACAATTATCCCGGTATTATCTCGCACACTGGTTAATTATGATCCTGCGTGGGAAGGCCCGCTTCTTGGGGATAAGTCAAACAGCTCCCTGTTCGATAACAGCAAGATAAGACGTTTAACCGGCAGCTGGCGCTGTCTGGTTTCATTGGAAGAAGGCGTGAAGTGTGCTATGGCCCATACCAACCAACGCCTTGAAGCCGGATACGAACCCAATCTCAACCTTGATGTTCTGATTGATCGCATTATCGAGGAACAGAGCGCCAGACAAGGCTCGTATAAACCTTAGCCGAAACATAAAGGCAGGGATCCACTTTTTTAGTGGCTTCCGGCTTGATCACCCCAGATCTGTTCCAATCGTGCGTCGCGTCGACAGCCCGCACGGTAATACCGATAGCGGATCGGGTTTTTTTTATAGTAATCCTGATGATCAGCCTCCACAGGCCAAAATTTATCCTCATTACGAATCCCTGTGTAGATGGTCTGCCCCGGAAACTGTGCTGCAATTTTTTCACGGGACGCGAGCGCTTGCGTCCACTGCGCTTCGGTTGTGGGAAAAATTGCACTCCGGTAGCTGAATCCCTTGTCACAGAATTGGCCGTCGTTATCGAAAGGATCTATGTTGTGCCAAAAGATATTGAGTAGTTCCTGATAAGTGATAGTTTCCGGGTTGAAGGTAACCTTGACTGCTTCAAAGTGCCCTTCGTGGTTCCCGGAATAAGTAGGATTCTGCAGGGTTCCACCCGTAAAGCCTGATACCGCGTCGGTAACACCTCGAACATCTTGATAGGCGGCCTCGACGCACCAGAAACAGCCACCTGCGAATACCGCATGGTCAGCTTTTGCCGCGGGAAAAACTAATATCACAGCCACCATTAAGGGTCTTATCACGGTGTTTCTCCTAGTTTTCCCCAAAGGGTACGGGAGGGAGTTTGGCTTCAAGATTGTCAAACTCAGAATGCAACATACCAAAGATCACCTCATCATGAAATTTCCCGTTGGTAAACAGATTTTGACGTATCCGGCCTTCTTCAGTAAACCCGAGGCTTTTGTGCAATGCCAGCGATGCTTCATTAAAGCCATAAACAGTAGCCAGCACTCGATGATAGCCAAGTTCTCGAAAGTAGTAGCGCAAGACTAACGAGACGACTTCCGTTGCATACCCTTTTTTTCTATGATCGCGAAAAATCGCTATTCCGTATTCAAAATTACGATGCCTTGGGTCGACGCCATGTACATTGGTAGACCCAACAAGAACACCAGTGTCGATTTCTTCAATAGCAAGCCAGATATTATCACCGCTGGACTTCGATGATTTTTCAATTCGTTCCCTCAAGCTGGCGGCAGAGGTTGGGATTTTTATATCGTCACCAAACCGGGCAGCTTCCGTATCAATGCCATCTTTGTGGAATGCTTCCCAATCTTCATCGCACACGGCACGAAGCTTGACCTGATGCCCCGCCCAGATGTTGTTAGATTGAGACATATTCATTGCCAATGTGGAAAGAGATCAAGGATATCAGAATGTGAGTGGGAACAGAGCTTTGTGCCAATACCAACGGTGAATTGATTGGATTAGAAACATCCATGCCTGCGGCAGCAAGCCAATTCTTCCAACCGATATCGGGCAGTACGTCTTGTTGCCAGGCGGTTTCGACCTACAAGTGCAGGGACGCAAGACTAATGAGTGAATAGAGGGTGGACTTCGACGAATCCCTTTGCAAGCGGAACGACCGGACGGCACCCAGGTGTGTTTTGCCAATAGATGGCGTGATAACAAAGCTGGTAACATCAGCCCATTAAACAAAGCGAACCGATCTACCGACTTTGAGTCCTGACAACATCGTACCAACGCTACTCAGCTGTGTGTTTTTTATGGCGCTGGTGGCTTTCATTTCTTACCGGAAAACCCGCGGCGAAGTCAGCAGCCGCGATGGTTACTTTCTTGCCGGGCGAGGTTTAACGGCAGTTTTCATTGCCGGGTCTCTACTGCTAACAAATTTATCGGCAGAGCAATTGATCGGTCTCAATGGATCAGCATATGGCTTTAACCTCAGCAGTATGGCGTGGGAAGTTACTGCTGCTTTTGCCACTATTTGTATGGCGTTTATTTTTCTACCACGCTACCTTGCTGGCGCTTTTACCACGCTGCCGGAATTTCTGGGTAACCGATTCGATAGCACAGTACGTCGCATGACGGTGATTTTGTTTATGGTCGGTTATGGCTTGATTACCATACCCTCGGTATTGTATTCCGGCTCCATTGCAGTACTGCAACTATTCGATATCCCGGATTTATTTCAAATTTCTTACAGTGCGGCACTGGTGTTGACTATCATCACCATCGGTTGTGTTGGAGGCGTCTATGCCATCTTCGGCGGATTAAAAGCGGTTGCGGTATCGGATACCTTAAACGGTATTGGGCTACTGATAATTGGCATTTCAGTCCCGATTCTGGGATTGCAGGTGTTAGGCAACGGTAGTATCAGCGAAGGTTTGTTGATCATCACGACTACGGAAACATCAAAACTCAATGCCATCGGCAGCAACGATGACCCCACTCCCTTCGCGACAGTGTTCACCGGGATGATTTTTGCCAATCTGTTTTACTGGTGCACCAACCAGTATGTAATACAACGCACCCTGGCTGCTTCGAATCTGGCAGAAGGCCAGAAGGGTGTGCTGTTCTCCGGCTTCTTCAAAGTGCTGGTGCCGTTTCTAATGATGATCCCCGGAGTGATCGCATTTCATCTTTATGGTCCAAAGTTAGCCTCTATTGACCTCGCCTACCCACAGTTGATTCGTGATGTATTGCCCGTTTATGCCAGCGGTTTCTTTCTTGCTGTTTTACTGGGTGCGGTATTTAGTTCCTTCAATTCACTGTTGAACAGCGCGGCTACACTATTTTGCCTTGATGTCTATGCACCGCTGAAAAAAGACGAAGTCTCGGACGAGCAGATGCTGAAGGTTGCAAAGCTGGCCAGTATTGTTATCGCCCTGTTTTCCTTCGTCGTCGCGCCGTTGTTACAATTTGCGCCGGACGGTCTGTGGCAGATCATTCGTGTCTTCACGGGTTTTTACAACATTCCGATTATCGCCATCGTCATCGTCGGTTTGTTTACAAGCCGGGTGCCCGCATTGGCAGCCAAATTTGTCATCGTGTTTCACATACTCGCCTACGGCCTGTGTCAGTTTGTAATCGATGATGTGATTTCGATTCATTTCATACATCTTTATGGAATCCTGTTTTTTATCGAAACAGGCATCATGCTGGTCATCGGTTATTTGCTACCCGCACAAAATTCCTGGTCATTTGAAGTGAACAATATCGTTGATTTAACGCCCTGGCGCTATGCACTACCGTGCGCGACCACACTCATATCCTGTGTCATTGCCCTGTACCTGCTGTTCTCTCCACTTGGATTAGTTAACGGGCTTAGCGCTCTGTTCTGGCCATTGATCGGGTTGTTGTTACTTATTAATTTGATCGTCTGGTTGTCGGGCGTTAACAAATCCAGGTAGCATGGCCCTAATGGATATTTTTATGGTGAATTTACTCAATCGCCTGGTTGTTTTTTAAAACCTGTTCCTGTAGATCATTCTGATTTCAACCGATCTGACCTGTTACTGAAACGGATAGGCCAGTATGTTGAAATACCAGCAGATCCAGAGGTTGAGCACCGCCGCGACAGCCACGAACGTGTAGCGTATCCTGGCGAATGTCGTCCCCATGGTTTGTAGCCAGTGTCGGGCTGACAGCACGACGATGGCTACACCAGGCAACAGATTCAACGCCATCAATAGCAGGACGAGGTGCGCGCTAGTAGGCATCCCGTAGTTGAATTCCTGAACATCCCCATTCAGTTTGATAACCAGATAAGTATACAGCCCGATCAGCAAGGTGCAGTGGACCCACGCCAGCACCACTTCCCTGCGAGGCAGTTGAACAACCTGGGATGCAGGACGTAATAAACGATAGGCATAGCCAATGGCGGCGAGCAATGCGATCAAGATCAAGGTGCCAAGCATCAGTCGCTGCAACCCCGGGGAATCCAGGCCGGTCAGCCGTCGAAATGTTCCCAGTGGTGAATTGATCAGCATATGGGTAACCGCACCGCCAGCATCGCGCTCAAACACCATGGTCTGCCTGGCATATTTTGCGGTAAAACGATCCTGTGCGGTGGGTATCCAGCGACTGACGTTGCCCCCCGCCAGCAGCAATTCGTTATCCTGCTCCGAGACCGTCACCCCACCTACCAGCATGGACAACTTCTCGAACGTTGAGTAGTTACTTCGAAGTGACAGGTATTGGCCGGTGTAAGGGCCGAGGTCAGTTTCAAAAAGTGCTGGTGGTTCGGGCAGATACTCTCCTCCAAAAAAGTGATCGATGAAGGCGGCAACCAGGTTGCCGCGTGCACTGGCGGCCGGGTCTGAATTGAACGAAACAAATACGCCCAGATCATGCTGGGGTATCAGCGACAGATTGCTGTGAAACTGGTTCACATCACCCCCATGCCCAAATATCTCCAGCCCGTTCCGGTCGGCTCGGTAGAACCCGTGTAGCATTGGCGATAAACCTGGATGAGGGTCGAACAGCGGTTCCCGCATCTTGAGGGCCGTCTCTTTCTGCAGAATCCGGCGGGATTTGAACGTGCCGTTGTTAAGATGGGCGAGCATGAAGTGCGTCATATCATCTGCCGTGGTGCTTATATGACCCGCGGGAATATCTTTGAAATACTCGTAGTCGGTCGCCTTGAACCGACCTCCCTGGTACTTGTAACCGGTAGCGTGGCGAGCCTTCAGTTCGTCTGTCATTACTAACTGCGTGTTTGTGCTGGTCATCTCCAACGGTTTGAGTATGTGCTCGTCGATGTAATCTGCCCAGGTCTGCCCGCTAATTCGTTCGACGATATATGCCGCCAAAGCAGTGCCATAATTGGAATAGGATGCATGTTCACCGGGTGGGCGAACCCTGGCAGGCATGGCTTTAACTAGATGTTGGCCGAGGGGGGTTACACCTTCGACCGTGCGGGCGGAATTGCCGGTACCCTTTTCTTCAAAACCAGGTGTATGTGTCAGCAGGTGTCGGATTCGAATAGGTTCCTGGTAAGTGGCCGGAATTCGAAAGTCGAGGTATTGATCCACAGGATCATCGACCGATAACCGGCCTTGTTCGACCAGTTGCATGATCGCTGTCCAGACAAAGGGTTTCGTGATTGACGCGATGCGAAACAGCGATCTATCAGGGTCGGCTTGCGTTCGTGATTCCAGCTCAGCAAAACCATAACCAGCCTTGAACAGTACCTTGCCATTGTGAACCACGCTAACAACGGCACCCACAATCCTGTGATCTTTCTGCTGCACGGTAAACGCAGAGTCAAAGAAAGCCGCTACATTCCTTTCGTTTAGCGCCGGATTATTCCCCGCTACCACACCGGCTGTGAAAACTGCCAGTACCGCCATCACAAATGAACGCATAGGTGTTCCTCCTTCCCGGGATGATGGATTGTGCCACGTAAGTAAAAGAGAGGATCAAGGAAGAAGAACGGCTACAGTTCTAATTCAATTTGCGTGGATCGCTGTAAGCGTACATCCAGACTTTCCAGATTACCTTCAGCCACCTTATCAAATATTGAATCCAGCAGCTCATCGGTCGTACCACGAAATGTCAGGGTCAAATCAACAAAATTCTGGTCCGCGCCCTTGTCTATAGCAAGCGCGTTCTGCTTTACATCGCTAAAGCCATCCAGTGCCGCCAGCGCTTTTCTGAAGCCACGCGCCTGTCGATAAGAATCAATCCGCCAGAGTCTTATACTATACTTCACACCCTGTTGAGCCAGTGCGGCAAACTGGATTTTAACCTGGTTGACAAGTTCTAAAGTCAGCTCTTTTCCGGCTCTTCTGGCCGCATCTGCCTGATCGACACCTTTGACACTTACTTCAGCGTCCGCGAAGATTTGACCGCTGGCAGAGGCGATCACCTGACAACCAACATCTGCAATGTGGTCGGTGACACCATAACTGGTGTTACCTTGACGCTGTTTTACCACCACCATCCACACCACGTCAGCATTGTACTTTAGCGCCAATGCGGCGGCTGACTGACCAGCCTTGTTCACATCCATCAAACCCCCCATCTCTGCCCTAAGTTGCTGACTGACATTTTCATTAACAACCTCGAAACCCTGGGTCAATAACGACGCGTTGAGTTGCCTATGGACCGAGCGGGAGAATTCTGAATTGGATGTTGAATAAGGATCAACAACAACCATACTTTTGGGATTGTCGATTTGACTTAGCATTAGAGCAATATTGCCTTTGAGCTTATCACCGTCCACGGTGGCGTCGATTGTGACAGACCACATGCCCGCGCTATCCTGCTTTTCGGCCTTAATTGCTAATGAAGTCACGACCCCACTGGACACGGTTCGGACCCTGTCGCTTTGCACAATGTAGTCACGTATATAAGTCTCTGATTCGAGCGCAACACCCAGGCCTGATTCAACTGCTGCACGTTGCGCGTCCGTGAGTGCCTGCTGTCGAGATTCGCCAAACCCGCTTACTGTCACCCGGGTTGACCCGCCCTGCGAATCCGTCGCAGAAAGCAACAAAAACAGGATCGCTAGAGGTAGGGTTTTCCAGCTCACCGGCTAGTCTTTCTTCAGCAGATTATTCAGCGATTTAAAATCAAACAGTGTCGACTTTCCCTTGGATACCCTTTTCTCTGGGTGAACTTCAATTTTCATTCCAGCGACGATTTTCTGGAAATCCTTCTTTTTAACTTTGGCAATAGCATAATCACCCTCCGCCAAGGAAATCTTTAACTCCATTAACGGTTGAGATATCCGCCTCTCTTTCTTGGTGACGGGGTGAATAAAAACCTTATCTTCTGAAAAGACCGTGACTTTTCTTCCCTTACCGACCCCAACATCGGTACCCACATCGAGATACACAAGGTATTTTCTGCCTTCTTCCTCAGTGGCAATGACATAACCACGGATTGAAAACTTCTCCTGGAAGGCAATCCACAATTCATTCACAGCGTTATCGATGGACATCGGCAACACCGTTGCCGCATTCTTATCGCCGATCGCCTCAGCTGACACACTCTCCGAGAAGATGGTCTGGTTAGTCTCCACATTGACCATTATTACGTTAACAGTCGCTCGGCCAACGCCCACTGCGACTTTGTTTTCACCTAATAACTGCGACTGTTCACCAACGCTATAGCTGGCGTTGGACACACTGCCAAATACAACCAACTCTGCACCAGACTTTTTACCGAATTCCGCGGCGGTGCTCGTATCGACATAGGCAGATTGTGAGAAGTTCATCTCCTCGATAATCTGGTCCATTCTTGTTCTTTCAACGATCTGCAAGTGCGGTAATTTAACCAGGACACCTGTGATTTGTTCCTGGGCCCTCGCACCTAATCCAATATTAGTATTAGTTCGATCTTGAAATTCGGCAACAACAACAACCTGTGCGGCATACACCTGGAAGCTGAGTGCAGTGCCAACAAGGACTGCGGTAAACCACTTGTTCATAGACACCTCCTGATTCACAAAAATCCAGGCTCTCCTCGGATTGGAAATGAGTGAAATGTTAAGTACTGGAACTACGGCTACGGTAGACTAACCTTTTCCCGCTGAGTATTACAGTAATACCGGCTCTATCAATGTTACTGCGGCGAACTCCGAATTTATCGCACCGGTCAGACAATATTTCTTTGATTTCTTATCTCACAGGCTGTGCTACTCTCAAACGAACACACTACCCGGGTGAGTAATATGAAACCTCTTGACGGCATCAAGGTCATCGAATTTTCTACAATGATAACGGCATCTTTTGCTGCAATGATGTTAGCGGAACAGGGTGCAAGCGTCATCAAAGTTGAACCTATTGAATTGGGTGACCCGATGCGCTTTCTCGGCAGCAGTAAGGGCGGTTTTTCTGCACTTTTCGCTAACTGTAATCGGGGCAAAAAGTCCATTCGACTGAACCTTAAGGAGGAAAACGGGATTGAAATCATTCGGGAGCTTGCCAGGGATGCTGACATCGTACTCTGCAACTTCCGTCCTGGTGTTATGGATGGACTGGGTGTCGGAAGCGATAATTTAAGAAAACTCAACCAACGACTGATCTATGCTGCAATCTCTGGTTTCGGGACGCAGGGCCCGGATCGGGACTCACCCGCCTATGACCCCGTTATCCAGGCCCAGTCAGGTTTTACGGCTGTTCAGGGTCAGGGCAGTCCGGCATTCGTACGAAATCTAACCTGTGACAAGGTGACCGCATACACTGCCTGTCAGGCTGTGACCGCTGCACTTTATATGCGCGAAAAGACCGGTGAAGGGCAGCATATTGACCTGTCCATGATGGATGCGGGGCTTTACTTTCTGTTCCCGGACGGTTTCATGCACCACACATTGCTCGACAAAGACGCCGCACATTTGCCACCCCTGTCGCAGATGATCTACGACCTGAGCGTGACCAAGGACGGCGGCGTGACCATCTCTGTTTCTAACGATGCACAGCGTATTGGTTTGTTGACGGCAATCGATCAGCTACCCCTGCTCGCCGACAAACGTTTCAACAGCCAGGAGAAACTGATTGCAAACCTCGAAGAGTTCAGGGAAGTCGTGGCTGACGCTTTCCTGGCATTTAAAACCGATGAGGTGCTCGCACGACTCAAAGAAAACGACGTACCAGCGGCCAAGTGCCTGGGCTATGCCGAAGTGCTCAATCACCCTCAGTATGTAGCGAATGAAACAATTGATACGGTTGTACACCCCTACCTCGGAACGATGCGCAGGATAAAGCCACCGGCGCAGTTTCAAGGGGAAAGATTAACGCCCGCTGCAGACAGCCCCGCTCATGGTCAGCATACAATAGAAATACTGAGGGAGATCGGACGGTCTGACAGTGAAATCGAGGGGCTCGCCAGGGAGGGGATCACTGGCCCTGCCAGTTAAAGAATTCATCGCGCAGGCAATATGAAGGAATCTACTCAGGACATCCATCACTTTATCTTAGGGGGGGGACAATTCAGCCGGAAATTGCGAAAGCATCGGGTGCAAAGTAGTATTTGGTTATCCGTACTATTCGAGAACGACACCTGTGTTGACTGATATCAGTGAATCAATCGCGAACAGCGAGCTGCGAACCTGGATAATCTATCTGCTTTCCAATGTGCCCGGTCTGCCGCCGATTGTGCAGACTGTTCACATATTGGCCATCGGTGTTGTCATGGGGTCTATCGTTTTTGTCAATCTGCGGATTCTTGGCCTGGCAGTACCTGGTCAAAGTTCCGCAGAAATCATCAAACGCCTGATGCCATTTACATGGTGGGCACTACTTCCCCTCATAGCCTCCGGTTTGGTGTTCGTTATCGCAAGACCAAACCGTTACTTCTATAACCCTGTGTTTGGCATCAAATTTGCCCTGCTGATACCAGCACTGATACTGGCATTATGCCTCTATCTGCCAAACAGACGGGAACCGGGCTTTTGGGACGAGCCTGGTATTCGACGTGGTCTGGTTCATTCAATCTCACTTATCTCAATCGTTCTATGGGTGGGTATCATGATGGCGGGTCGCTGGATCGCATACTCGGACTATTTGTTTTGGTGATTTCTCTATGTCGATAGAACAGTTTTGGGACTGGTTACAAAATACTGACCTCGCCTTTGAAATCGGTGCAACCTGGTTGTTCCCATTGATCGAGTCTATTCACGTTCTGGCGGTTGCCATGGTGATTGGTTCTATTCTGATGGTGGACCTCCGCTTGCTGGGTTTAACGGCTCGAATCTATGGTATCGGCAGGTTTTCGCGCGAGCTCACCCACTGGACCTGGGCAGGATTTGTGGTCGCTGCTCTCACTGGGCTTGGCATGTTTATCACTCGACCAGCCGCCTATGCAGACAATCCGGCATTCCAGGCCAAACTTTGTCTACTTCTGCTGGCAGGGCTCAATGTCGCCTTTTTACACAGGGGTGCAATGCGGCATATCACCGACTGGGATGACGAAAATTCAGTTCCCGGCTCTGTAAGAATGTCCGCAGTCGCCTCGTTGTTGATCTGGATTGGAGTGACCTTAGCTGGACGGTGGACGGGGCATCTCCAGTAGTTGAAATACCCGTAGAGCCCCTGTTTATTCATGTCCTGCTGCCATCGCATTTTTGAATTGCAGCACCTTCTTTTGATCTAATCCAACGCTTTCAAATATTGTTGCGGTGAAACTGATTGGCGCAGTAAGCAATGTCGCTATCCTGGCCATAACTATAATCGCAACAAGTACACCTCTGGAATAAACATGAGCCTACTGACAGCTTTGTGTCAGTAATGTTACGAACAGCTTACGGCAGCTGGTTTCTTCGATATACTGTTCGAAAAACATAAAGGACCAACAAGATGGCATCGATGTTACCTGCACACTGGCCGCGACGATACATTCTGGTTAGCCTGACATTTGTCTCGGTGTTCATCTGCTATATCGATCGCGTTAACATCTCGATCGCTATTATTCCAATGGCAGAAGAACTGAACTGGAACCTTCAAACCCAGGGCATGGTGCTCTCCTCTTTTTTTGTGGGTTATCTTTTGTTACAGATCATCGGTGGCAGATTGTCTGATCGATTCGGCGGTAAGGTGGTGTTAGGGGCAGGGGTTTTGCTCTGGTCACTTTTCACCATTCTCACCCCGCCTGCGGCCTGGGTCGGGATCAGCCTGCTGATCGCCACCCGAATTGCCATGGGGATGGGTGAGGCTGTTACGTTTCCGTCCATCTATACTAATTATGGCCGTTGGATACCGATTCAAGAGCGTTCCCGGGCAGTGGGGTTTACCAATAGTGGCATCCCCCTTGGCACGGTCTTTGCCCTCATTGTGACGCCAATAATCGTCCAGCGCTTAGGCTGGCAATGGGCTTTTTATCTGTTTGGCGCTGTCGGGATCGTCTGGTTTGTCTTCTGGCATCGCCTTATTGCCGCCGAACCCGCCAGCGATCCGGCCATATCCGCTGAAGAACTTGAGCTGATCAGATCAGGTATCGCCGCAGGAGAGGAAGCTGATTCCCCAACAATTATGGAGTTTCTCAAGCACAAGGCGGTGTGGGCCATCATCGTGACCCACTTCTGTAACAACTGGTCACTTTATGTGCTGCTTTCCTGGTTGCCTACTTTCGTCAACAAGGGCCTGGGGGTCGATTATGCGTCGGTGGGCTGGGTAACGATGATTCCCCATGCTGCCTCATTCCTGTTTCTAAACATTGCCGGCAACATAACTGACCGGCTTATCCGCAATGGCATGGCAGTTGGGAAAGTTCGCAAGCTGATGCAAACCATCGGCTTTGGCGGGCTCTCAATCGCTCTCTTTTTTGTCGGTGAGGTAGATACGGTCTGGATGGCCATTTCAATCATGGCGGTGGGCAGTGCCCTGGGTGCATTTGTCACCGGCGGTTTTGCCGTTAATCACATGGATATTGCACCGAGGCATGCAGGCACACTGATGGGTATTACCAATACAGCGGGGACAATACCAGGCATCATTGGCGTATTTGTAAGCGGCGTCATCCTGGAAGTTACCGGCTCCTGGGCATTGGTATTTCAGGTCGCCGGTGGTGTGACGCTGTTTGGCCTGATTGTCTTCCTGCTGTTTGCATCAAGCGACAAAATTTTTGATTAATCAGTATTCACCACTTATGCAGGTTTGCTGGCGGCCTGGCAAGGTCACGTACCCTGGTGCAATCCTTACTGGGATTCCTGTTCTTCAATCAGCGCAGCGGGTCGACAAATGCCAGAGTTTCTCTGGTTCAAGCTGACCATGCTTCCCGCAGCAGTACTGATCATCGTTTATTGGCGACATATGTCGAGCTGGCTTCAAGCGCTTGACATCCCACATCATACTATTCGTCAGTTGGGGCAGATCGCCGGGGTCTTTCTCTTACTGTATGTTCTTGCTCTGGGCATTGAAGGTGATGTGTTTCGATTGCAACGGCGTATTGGCGCATCCCTTTACTTCACACTGACCTACCTTGCGCAGCTGTTACTGGTCACTCGTCTGTGGCGCACAAATATAAAACCGGTCCCTGTCAGTCTGATGCTGGGGATCTGCGTCATTATGCTGATTGTCGGTCTGTGCAGCCTGTTTATCGACCTGATGACGGATTGGCATGATGCGGTAGAAGATGCCTTTGAGTGGATCCTGGCACTGCTGATTGACTTCTATTTTCTAATCTCTCACTGGGCATGGAGGATAACCGGCTTTGACGGGTACAAATTAACGCCGTACCATTCCTTAAGACAATACAAAAATAAATAACACTTGGGCACGTCCCGGAGGTAAAACATGCGACTGGAAAACAAAGTAGCCATCATCACCGGTGGCGCAAGTGGAATGGGGCTCGCAACGGTTAATCGGTTTTTGCAGGAAGGCGCCAAAGTTATCATCGCCGACTTCAATGAGGAAAGTGGCGCGCAGGCAGTCCGGGATGCCAAATCTGCTGGCTTCGAGGGATCAGTTTCTTTTGTCGCCACGGATGTTGCCAGAGAAGATGATGTCGCCAATATGATTCAAACTGCACTCAGTAATTATGCCGGACTCGATATTGTCTTCAACAATGCCGGGGTAGGCGGAGCCATTGGTCCTTTGACTGAAACCACAATTAGTGACTGGGACTACACCTTTGATGTGTTGGCTAAAGGCGTATTTCTCGGAATCAAACATGCCGCCATTGTCATGAAAGCCAATGGTAACGGGGGTTCCATTATCAACACCGCGTCGATTGCGGGACTCAGCGGTGATGGCGGGCCATTGGTCTATTCCGCTGCCAAAGCAGCTGTCATCAGCCTGTCCCAGTCAGCCGCTGTTGAACTGGCCGCCGACAAAATCAGGGTTAACGCGATTTGTCCCGGTTTTATTGCAACTCCCCTGGCTGATGGTGGTCGCCCGGACGCGACGAGGAAGTCTTTCGCTACATCCCAACCCTGGCCGGACTATGGGCGCGGCGAACATATCGCAGGCGCGGCTTTATTTCTTGCCAGCGATGATGCTGAGTTCGTCACCGGCGAATCCATTGTGGTGGATGGCGGGTTGACCGCGGCGGGTCCTGAGTTATCAAAGAAATTCCCCAGATCATCTGCCCGCAACGCGAAAGTTTCGGGGATTACCAAAGGTTCAACAGGCGCACCACCAGAAATACGCAGACTCGATTAGATGAACCCGAGTGGTGATAGCAACAAAATATTTGACGTGATCGTTTAGAGGCAATGGATTTTCTAACGGGGTTACCCTACTGGGGCATCATCGTTGTGATCATAGTCAACACCATCATCGTATCCCGTATGGATATTCACATTGAGCAAGAGGAAGAAGGAGACGATTCGTAGATGGATTATCTCGCTCAACACTGGCTGACTTTGCTGCTGACAATTATCTACCTGGCTTTTTGCCTCTGGGTCGGTTGGTACTTCAGGGAAAAGGCAACATCCGGTGTTGAGTCATTTTATATCGCCAAACGCGAGATACCCGGTTGGGTTGTCTCACTGGCATTCTTCTCCACTTTTGCAAGTACCAATACCTACATCGGACAGGCGGGAAAGTCATTTCAGTTTGGGCTATCCTGGGCCTGGGTCGGACTCTTCTGGGCAATATTCTGCGTCATCTCGTGGGTTGTGCTCGGCCCCAGAATGCGCAATCAGACAGCCAAGCTGGGATCAATGACAATCCCCGACTATTTCTTTTATCGTTACAAGAGTGACTTTGCCCGCGCCATCCGTCTGCTTAGCGCCTTTGTAATCCTGTTTGCTACGCTCTGGTACATGACGGGTATCACCAAAGGGCTGGGGCATGTGATTTCTTCGGTGCTCGATATTCCCTATGCGCTGGGCACTTTTACCGTGGTGTTTATTACCTGTGCGTACACCGTTTGGGGTGGCATGTACAGTGTACTCTGGACCGACGCTGTGCAAGGTATCATGATGTTTGCAGTTGCCATCATTATGGTGACGCTGCCGTTTATCTATGTCGGCGGTGTCGACGAGGTATTTATGCGCATTAAAGAGACGACTCACCGTGATGCCGATGGAGATCCGATTGGCGATGGACTGGTTATTTTTGGCTCGCTGGTTTCGTTTTTCTATATCCTGGGGATCGGTCTTGCCGTCGGCATGAAACAAATAGCAGAACCCCGTTGCCTGATTCGCTTTTATTCAATCGACAATGCCAAAAGCATGCGTTTTGCCATGATCTGGACACCAATATTTCTCGGCATCTCCCTGATTTGTGTGATGGGCCTGGGTGCGCTGGTTCACGCCATGGCAACAGAGAAAGAAGCGGCTTACCTTATCCAGAATACCGATGAAGTCGTGGGTTTTATGCTCGACAAATTCGACAACCCGCTGATCTCCGGTATATGCATAGCGGGATTATTCGCTGCCGGGATGTCGTCCCTGGCATCCGTCATGCTCATTGTCGGTACCGCCTTTGTGCAGGATATGTGGCATGTTGTTCGACCTATGAAAACGAGTAAATTGATTGGAAGAACAAGATGGACAATCTTTGCTTACTGCGTTCTGTTATACATAGTCACCCTCTACCCGCCTGCTGGTATCGTTGAAATGACGGCGTTTTCTGGCGCGGTGTTCGCTGCGAGCTTTTTCCCTGCTATCTTCGGTGGACTTTATCTGCGCTGGGGAACCGACATGGGTGCACTATTATCCATGTTAACCGGAATAACAGGCTGCGTGATCTGGCGGTTTGGATTCAGGTTTGAGTACGAGGCACTTTCTGACATACATGAGGTGATACCTGCTTTTTTTGCTTCGAGTCTGGTCTATATCGTCGCTTCGAAGATGACCTATAAACGAATACCACCAGCCCCTCACCTTGATCGAATCTTCGCCTGAGTAACACAGCGAAATGGATATCTCTTCGATACCTTTGCAGCAACAGGTTTGTCCCACTACAATCGGCGAACTGAGAAAACGGCTTTACAAACAAACGATGGAAACCAGGTTTGGCATGAGTGATATAGATTTCGACAGTGTTCAGGACAGGCGAGATACCGACAGCAATAAGTGGGGTAAATATGCCGGAGAAAACATTCTGCCAATGTGGGTGGCGGACATGGATTTCAGGGCGCCGCAAGCCATCATCGATGCAATCAAGCATAGAGCCGATCACGGCATCTTTGGCTATGGGGCAGCCGCCGCAGAACTGAAATCAGTCATCATCGAACGCCTCGATCGTCTGTATGAATGGAAGGTGGATGAAGAAGATATTCTCTTTCTGACAGGCGTGGTACCCGGTCTGAACCTTGCCTGCCGTGGGCTGGTAGATTCCAGTGAATCCGTTGTCACTGTGGTGCCCGTCTATCACCCTTTCCTTTCTGCACCGGGTAACTGGGGACGTATACTTCATCGTGTCAGAGCTGATTTCGTGAATGGAAAATGGCCTTTCCCCCAGCAGAAATTTGAAAAAGCACTCACTGATAACCCTGACATCAGGCTAATGCTGCTTAGTAATCCGTTCAACCCCATCGGCAGATTACTCGACAGTAGCGAACTCGAAAAAATAGTTGAATCCTGTTATGAAAACGATGTTTTGATCAGTTCAGACGAGATTCACTGTGACCTATTATTTGACAACAGGCGTCATGTGCCAACGGCCTCTGTCAGTCAGGAAGCGGCAGATATTACCATTACTTTTTTAGCGCCAACCAAGACCTTTAACCTGGCGGGATTGGGTGGCTCTGTAGCCATAATTCAGAATAGGGAGATCAGGGAGAGATTTGAACAGGCCAAAGAGGGGGCGATGAGCTCCGTCAACATATTCGCCTATACCAGTATGCTCACGGCCTATCGTGATTGTGAAACATGGCGTTTGGAGTTAATAAAGTATCTGCAGGCAAATCGAGACTATCTTGCCGACAGAATCGCCCGTATGCCCGGGATAAGTATGAGTCCGGTTGAAGCGACTTATCTTGCCTGGCTGGACGTCTCCAAACTCGAGTTAACGGATGCCATGGCTTTCTTTGAGACTGCAGGGGTGGGCCTGTCCGATGGTGCCCAGTTTGATGGCCCGGGATTCATGCGACTCAATTTTGGCTGTCCAAGAGACACACTGGTAGAAGCCTGTAATCGCATAGAAGAGGCGGTCCATTCCATTTGATCGAGCCGTCGCCTGGGGAAAACCGCCTTTGCCACGCAAATTACAAACCGAATACTTTCACCGCATTGGTCCCTAATACAGCTTCTCTTCGCGTCGGGCTCAGGTTCTTGACAGAAGTGCGAATAAGATTGGGCGCTTCCAGGGTCGAATCAATATGGGGATAGTCAGAACCCCATAGAATTCTGTCTTCACCTACCAGAGTCAGCATCGCATCAATGGACCGTTCCTCGGGTTCCGCCACAAAATAGCAGTTCCTCTGGATGTACTCACTCGGTCTAAGTTTGAGAGGGGTCAAGCTGAAGTCCTTAAAAAACTGGTGCTTTTCATCAAGCCTGTCCATCAGGTAAGCGGCATAACCACAACCCGCTTCCACCGATACGATCTTGAGCGCCGGAAACCGGTCAAACACACCATCCACAACGATAGAAGTCATAGCAGGAATAAGTTGCCCCGTCGCTCCAAGTCCAAAGCTAAAGGTTGCCCCCGGTCCGGTTTCCTGCCAGGCCGCAAACGGTACAGCAGCACCACCGAAGCGAACGATGACGTGAAGACAACCGGGTATCTTGGCCTCCTCGCAGAGAGCCCAGATTCTATCAAAATGACTTTCGCCGGGACGAACTCCATCAACCACTTCCGGCGGAACAAACACGCCTCGAAAACCTTGTTTTATACACCGGGATAGTTCTTCGACGGCACTATTCACATCATGCCAATTGACGATGGCAATGGGAATCACACGATCCTTCGCCTGCTGATAAAACTCTGCCTGCCAACGATTGTAAGCCCGACAATAGGCCGAGTTCAGGTCCATATCGTCGAGGGGAAATGGCAGAATGCCAATCGTCGGGAACAGCACCCCTGCGTCCACCTGCCATTCATCTAACATTTTACATCGTGCCCGGGGATCATAGCTCGCAGGTTCACAGCCATCGGTGTATTTCATGTTACCCGTGAACACCTGATCCCTTGGTAAGTGCGCACCACCCAAACCGGCAAGACGACCCTCCAGCATTTTCTGCTCGCCTATGATCAGTGTCTCTATGCCATCAATTTCCTCGATTCTTATGGCTCGATCCCGGTACTTTGGCTCAAGATAATTCTGCCAGAGGTTCGCAGGTTCCATTACATGTGAATCACAATCTACAACAGGTGCTTGCATGTCGTACTCCGTCTACATCAAATTGACGGGTTCAGAGCTTACCAGATGATTCAAGAGTACTAACCGTAGTCACCTCACCAGCATCTCTTGGTACAAGCAGATTGCCGACTGCCCGCAATAGATCGTTTTGGCGAAAAGGCTTGTGGAGAAACTCGACTGCCCACTCAGGGCTAATGCCTCCACTTACCTGGCCTTCGGTGTAGCCGCTAAAGAAAACAACCGGGATCTGTATTCCTTTCTCAAGCAGTTGCGCATAAAGTTCAGGTCCCGTACGCCCCGGAAGTGTGCAGTCAAACACCAACACATCAATGTCTGGCTGCTCTTCCAAACAGCTCAAAGCAGCCTCACCTTGCTGCATAGTAATCACCTTGAAGCCACTAAACTCGAGCATTTCCTGGCACATTCGAAGAAGATCTTCATCATCATCGAGTATGAGAATTGTTTTTTTGACTGCGTAGCTGCTGTCGACCTCATTGGCGGCTGTTTCGACCAGGAGTTTTTCACAGGGTTTGAAATAGAAAACGAAATTGGTCCCACTATTTAATTTACTGTTAACATTTATTGCCGCATTGTGACGTTTAGTGATCCCGGCGACAGTCGCCATCCCGAGCCCACGACCCGTAAATTTGGTGGAGAAGAATGGATCGAACAGATGTGCCTGGGTTTCTGCGTCCATGCCACTGCCCGAATCATTGATCTTCATGAACGCGTATTCCCCAGGCTCCATAGAATTACCGAACAAGCTCCGGTTGAGGGTTTCACGGTTCACATTCCATCTGCCCGTTCTTATGCTGATGGCGCCCGCCTTTCCCTCCAGGCTCTCCGATGCGTTCATCACAAGATTCATGACAATCTGGTCAATCTGGCTCGCTTCCCCCATCAGCCAGACATCTTCATCTCCAGGGAAAAATTCCAACTTTGCATTAGGTGCAATTACCGGTACTAACAACGGTATCATGTCTTCGATGGTTTTGTTCAACTCCATCGGACTCGGATCATAAGGACCCTGCCCGGCGTAGGTGAGCATTTGTTCAGTAAGTTGTGAAGCTTTTTCTGAAGCGAGCAATATATGGTCCAGATGATCATTCAACTTGTCAACGTCATCTGCCTGCGCAATTCCCGCATACCCCATAATTGTCGCTAGCAGGTTGTTAAAGTCGTGAGCGATGCCACCTGCCAGCACACCGAGGCTTTCGAGTTTCTGGGACTGTTGCAGGCGTTGTTCAAATATCTGGTTTTGTCGCTTGAGCTCGTTTTCTTTACTTAAATCCTGGATGACATAGACACAATATTTTTCTCCGTCACGATTCGAAGCTTGAGCCCTGATTCTGACAGTAACATTGGACCCATCTTTACGCTGGGCAACGTCTTCGATCTCAATACTTTCGGCGGGTTCTGGCAGCTGATGAGTAGAAGTCAGCAAATCCCATATTTTGAGTTTGCCTATCGCTTCCTGCGCCGTAAAGCCAAACTGTTCTTCACTCCTTATGTTCCACGTGGTAAACACCCCACTTTCGTTCGTCACGAGGATCGAATCCGCAGACCTGTCCAAAATAAACTGCAAATCCCTCTCTGCACAAACTCGCTGCGCAAGAAGTTCCTGCACCTTTCGATGCGTTTCTTCCATTGCGTAAACGATCATCGTACCCAGGGCTATCGGATAAGTAACCGCTTCGAGATAATAGGTCAGGTAAAACAGCTCACCTGATTCACGATGCGCTGGAATCCAGAACCGAACAAGTACTAGACCAGCAGTGCATACAAACAGAAACCCCCGGACTTGAATCCAAGTATTATCAATCAGCATCCACTCTCTAAACAGCAACGAGGAGACTAACAACAGCGGTAAGTAATATAGGTACCAATCACTGACAGTATTCGTAAATCCCGCTATCCAAAAATAGAAAGACATCGCTACAAACAATGTCAAGAACCCGATCAGGATCCTGGAAATATTAATCTCTTCCTCCCTGGCTTCGTTCCAAGCAATCAGGAACAACAATGTAGATAAGTACTGTGCAAAACCGGAAAGGAAAAACAGCGGCGAAATATCAGGATGGGCACCAATCACCAGATTACATGTCTGGCGGAATGCATCGACCATAGCTGCGGCCGCCGCGTAGGCGAGGTAACTTCGCAGCGAGTTTCGATAGTTGAGCCAAATCGCGACAGCTACCATTAAATCCAGGGCTATAATAGCACCATGTGCGACGATCGAAGATTCCATGCATACCCCGAGGGGGATTCCATTGATTATTAGACTAGCCTTGAATCCATCCTGATTCAAGTCTGACGGGTTTATGGTCTACTAGGTAACAAGGAGTATGCTGACAATCGAGGAATCGCGAAGCAGCACCCAGGCTGAGTTGAGGCTTGTTCGATAAAACTTTTTCATTCAATATTGATTGCATAACTATCTCATAATTACTTCATAACTATTTCACAAAAGAAGGGGACCAAAGTGTTAAACAACATGGAACTAGTGGCTGCATTTTCTGATCGTATAAAAGCAAATCTAGTCGCTATTGAAACCCAGGGGACTTTGCTTGCTGACGAACGCAAGGATACCTCCCATTTACCCTTTGCTGCACTGGTTGCATGTTCCACTGACGACCTGCATTATCTTCTCGATGCAGCTGATGTTGGTGTTTACCTGGTTTGTCGCCGATCAGTTAAACTCAAAGCCGACCGCGAAACCCTGGGTCGATTACCTGGCGTTATTGGTTTGTTTACCCTCGTTGCTCATCCTGATTTAGGCCATCAAAGAGCGGATCAGCACTGGCGTGACAACCATGCGCCACTTGCCCTGAAGGTACATACAGCGATGTCTCACTACAACCAGCTCAGTATCGTGCACCGTTTTGCTGGCCCTGAGTGGGACGGATTTGCTCTCTGTGGTTTTAATACTATTGAAGACTTAAGGACGCGTTTCTTCAATACCAAAGAAGGCGAAGCCGCCATTAACGAAGACGTTGCACGGTTTTCCGATCACAAAAAGTCCCCCAGAAGAATCATCGCCACAGAAACACGGTTTTGACACAACGAGTTTACCCAGCGATTGATGACGATCCCGGCTATGGCTGGGTTATGGTGGCTGTTGCATTTACGCTCAGTGCTTTGTCTTTCGGAGCGCTGGCTGCAATCTCGGTATTCCTGAAACCGCTTTCAGAAGAATTCGGCTGGAGTAGAGCAGATACATCGTTAGGCTACACCACCATTGCTTTCTCGTCTGCACTGTTCGGTGTCTTCTGGGGGTTTATCGCTGACCGATTCGGCACTCGCTGGTTTGGCGTGGTTGCCGCCTTTGCGATGACGTTAAGCCTGCTCATGCTAAGCGAGCAGACAAGCCTGTTTGAGTTTTATGCCTTTTACTTTCTATTTGGCGCTTTTGGTAACGCCATGGTGAGTTCACCCCTGTTTGCCAATGTTGGATTCTGGTTCAGCCGTAATCCCGGCTTGGCGTTAGGTGTTACTGCCGCCGGAGGGGCTGTAGGGCAAGGCGTCATTCCATATCTGGTTGGTAGCGCTATTACCAGTTATGGTTGGCAGTCCGCCTACACAATCATGGCCTGGTCGTATCTGGTGATCGCATTGCCGATTGCTTTTCTAATTCGTGAATCACCCCGGCGCGAGCAGGCAAGGGTAGCTCCGGGCAAGGAGGCGCGTGATTTCCCGCTATCAGAAACTGAGGTTGTCGCATGGCTGGGTGTGGCAGTTATTTTCTGCTGTAACTGCATGTCTGTGCCGATCGTGCACCTGGTCCCTATGTTGACTGACGAAAACCGCTCGATGGAATTTGCAACCAGTGTTCTGCTGGTTCTGATGATATCCGGTGGCTTCGGTCGCATCATGGGCGGCAAGCTCGCCGATACAATCGGCGCCCTGCCGACATATTTAATAATGTCGCTGGGTCAAACGGTTTTCGTTTTCTGGTTTCCCCACCTAAGTGATTCAGCCACTGCGCTTTACGTACTGGCAGTGCTATTTGGTTTCACCTATTCCGGAGTAATGTCGAGTATTTTGATTTGTACCCGGGTAATGGTATCGGCGGGCTATGCAGCTCGGGCAATGAGCATTACTTCGTTCTTCGGCTGGGGCGGCATGGGACTGGGAGGATTCCTGGGAGGTTATTTCTTCGATAGCGATGGTAATTATGAAACAGCTTTCACTTTTGCGTCGTTGATGGGCGCAGTTAACCTGGTAATTCTCATGATGTTTTACTTTAGAATTAACAGTCAAAGAATGAATCCAGCCCTTGCTTAACTAAACGACCAGAAGGAATATTTGATTGGAAGCGATGAAAATAGTGGGCTACCTGACGCCTCTTTGTACCCGTCCAGGAGATGAAGTTTCAGTCAAGATCAGCTGTGAAACTGGTTCCCTTTACCATGCCTCCTTGATTGAATTGATCTGTGGTGACTCACGCAGCCACGGTACCGGTTACCAGGAACGCAGTATCGAAGCAGATTTCAACGGTGAATATCCAGGCAAAAGCCAACCCCTGGTGCCAGGCTCATACGCCAGTCTCGGTGAGCTTCCAGCCTCAGCAGACTTCGGATTCAGTTGCTGGTTTTATCCTACTTTGCCAGCTAAAGACCAGCTCCTGTTGTCAGGCCCTGATTTACGAATCAGGTTGCTGGGCGGTCAGTGCCTCATCGAACACGGCGGTACAGCGCTCGTCCTGCCACTCAAGCTGCGCCAGAAACGCTGGCATCAGCTTTCTTTATCCGCGGCTGATGGCTGTCTGCGCGGCAGGATACTTCAGTTAGGCAAGGGCGCCGGAGAACCAGGCAGGACTGAAATCAATGCCCAACTAACCTTAACAACCCCAGGCTTGAAGCCGGGGCAGTGGTGGCTGGCAACTGATGATGTGAGCAAAGGTGGGCAATTCAACGGACGCATAGAGGCCCCCTTGCTTACCGCCAACCACGACCTCGACACCTTGTGCACAGCCAATGAACAGATTATTGCCCGATGGGATTTTAGCCGGAATATGACCAGCGACAAGTTTTCTGACATCGGCGAAAAATATTTCGGTGAGTTTTACCAGCAACCAACCCGGGCTGTCACCGGTGTGAAGTGGGATTCATCGGTTCAACGATGGACTGAGCTGCCCGAACACTATGCTGCAGTCCACTTTCATGATGATGACCTGATTGATGCCGGGTGGGAGACAGATTTTAGTTTTCGTGTTCCCGTGGACCTGGATTCCGGTGTGTACGCCGTCAAGGTTCGACTCCTGTCTGAAGATAATGAAGAAGCCAGTATAGAAGGTAATGAAGACATCATGCCGTTTTTTGTCAGCCCCGGTGCCTCTGACACAAAAAGAGATGTGGCTCTGCTGATGTCCACGGCCACATACCTGGCCTATGCAAACCAGCGTTTGTCACTGGGTACCGGTATGTTTGGCAAAGGTCCCAGAAATCCATTTGACAAATATCTGCTCGATAACCCGGAAGTCGGTAACTCACTCTACGAGCATCATAGCGACGGCAGCGGTGTGCATTTTTCTTCCCGGCTGCGCCCCATTCTTAATCTAAAACCCAAAACACTGACCTGGTCTTTCAACGCCGATACTAACCTGACAGCATGGCTCAAGGCCATAGATCAACCTTTCGATGTGATAACCGATGAGCAGTTGCACTACCAGGGTATTGATCTTCTCAAGGATTACCGGGTCGTTATCACCGGCACCCATCCTGAGTACCATTCTACCAGCATGATGGATGGGATTTTTGATTGGATGGATACCGGGGGCAGGCTTATGTACATGGGAGGCAATGGCTTCTATTGGCGCATCGCCCACCATCCGAACAACCCGGCGATTATCGAAGTGCGCCGCGCAGAAGACGGGACCCGGGCATGGATGTCAGAAGCCGGAGAGTATTACCATCAGTTTACCGGCGAATATGGCGGACTCTGGCGTCGCCTCGGCCGCCCCCCAAATGAACTCGTCGGGGTGGGTTTTACTGCCCAGGGTTTTGATGGCGGTACGCACTATCGACTCAGTCCTGAATCGTTAGATCCACGAGTCAGCTTCATTACGGAAGGTATTAACGACAGTGACACGATTGGCGACTATGGCACCCAGGGTGGCGGTGCCGCCGGAGAAGAAATAGATAGATATGATACAGATCTTGGTTCCCCGAAGCATGCAATCGTTATTGCATCGTCCGAAGAGCACCGCCCAGGCATGTTGATAACCAAGGAAGAGTTTTTGATGACGGTTCCGGTACCCAAGGGCTCAGATGTCCGTGCAGACATGACTTTTTTCGAGACACCTTCCGGTGGTGCCGTCTTCAGCACAGGCAGTATCTCCTACGCCGGGGCGCTATCGGTTGATGGCTATGAAAATGATATAGCCAAAATAACTCTAAACGTCCTGAATCGCTTTCTCGATCCGGCTCTTTTCGATCATCCATCGCAGGAATAACCGACCTGTCAGGCTGCTACACTACACTAGGTTTTAGGCCGCATAAACCATGGCCCCGTCATTCCCCGTTCCACCATTACTGCACGGTTCTGCTTCGCGTATTCTGCCATTTTCGAGAGATAATCCGAGTCAAGCCGTCGTTTGAACAAGTCCGTCGAGAACATCGCAGCCCAGTCCGCAAGAGGTCTGATGCCACCCCCGGATGCAGGATCAGTCTGGGACCACTCGAATACATTGTCTTCGCACGCGAAGAGGTTCATACGTTCTCAGTTATCAGGGCTTGGTATCTCCGACCATTTCCACATGGGATTGTTAACATGGCCAACCGTTGTATCTGGCGTCACTTCCAGTATTTCGTCATCCCTGTAGCGAATCGTGATGATTTCTGCCGTCGCAAGGTCCCGGGTTTCGACCTTTACTTCCTGACCGGGAAACAACCAGCGAATCGCATTGACCTCTAGTCCACACTGCCCGAACCACTTTCGTTCACCATCAACGCTGACGAGATAATGGGTCGGTGTACTGTTAAATGGTGCCCATGAACCAACCTGATCGGTACCCGGTGAAGTCCAGCATCCAATTCCAATGTTTGCCGCCTCATTAACGGCAACCCGAGCTTCTTCTGTCGAAACCCCGAGCTCAGATGCCAATTGGGTATAGTGTGGCGCCCAACCGTGATCCACCATATGTTGCAGTATATTCGTGTAGGTCTTCTGTACTAGTCCATTGTCCATCTAACCCGACTCCACAATAGTAACCAGGCGATCATTCTCACCTTTTTCACGCCAACTTCAAAGATAAACAGTACCCTGCCTCACCTATTCGGTTCAGGAGTTGATATTGTCAATCGTACGTCGATAAACTATCGACACCCGGCAAAGATTTGGATTAACAAGTATGATGAAACGATCAGGTGGTTACCTGAAACCGCGAGACCCTGACACGGCACCTGCCGAGAGTCTTGAACTTGAACAACAAGGTTTCACCCTTGTAAAAAAGGCACTGGATACAGGAGAAATTGCCCAGCTGGCTGACGAAGTTGCTGACATATTTAGGCAGTATGCGAGGGACGACAGAGCCGGGAAGAACCGCACTGTTGAGGATGATGAGATGTTTCGGTATGAAATGCTGAATCGCAGTGCGCTATGTCAAAAACTGGTTTCCAACAGGCACATACTGGACGTTATAGAACCATTACTTGGGCAGGACTGCCATGTGATTGCCAATACGGCCTGGCGGAACACAGCCCGGCATCCGGGCTCACACGGCGGTCAACACTGGCATATTGATGCCGGGCCACATATCCCCCTGGCAGAAGGTACCTCCTGGCCAAAAGAAATACCCCACCCCGTGTTCGCTATCGGGATTCATGTCTATCTGAAGGATTGCAACCCTGACGATGGACCGACCGGTATCATCCCTGGCAGCCATTTTTCCGGGCGCTTCCCGCCCAGGGAGCAGGCAATGGATGAAAACCTGGAGTATGAGGGCCAGGGTGTAGTACCAATTATCGCGAAGGCTGGCGACATTGCCTTCTTCGTCTCGGATGTCTGGCATCGTCGTATGCCCACCGGGCCCGATGACGATGGCCGTTTTTTTGTCCAGGTACATTACGGACGTCGTGATATCGCCCAAAGAATCCTGAGCAGCAGACAGAACAATCAACTTTCTGACGCTGCACTCGCCCGGGCGGAATCAACCCGGGAAAAAACCGTGATTGGTTTTCATGAGCCCTTTTTTTACGATGGATAGCTATGATAGATAAGTCTGATGGATAGATCAGATAGTTACAGCGTGATTACAAAATAACACTATAAGGATGCACAATGTACCGAAGCATGACTATGCTGATTCTCGCTTTTTCTACCATTACGCTGCACGCACAATCCAACACGGAGTGGCCCGCTTATGGAGGTGCTCCCGGCGGAGGTCATTATTCAAGGGCAACAGAAATCAACAAGAGTAACGTCGCAGATCTTGAAGTAATCTGGATTCACCGCTCAGGAGACTATGTCAGTGGCAGCCAGAACCTCACCGAAGAGATGTCTGAAGAGAGTATGCGGTCTCGTCCGACCTCCTTCATGAACACGCCTATCATGGTTCAGGACACCCTCTACTACTGCACACCCTTTAATCGTGTGTTTGCCCTGGACCCGGGTACAGGCAAAGAAAGATGGTCCTTCGATCCGAAGGTTGATATGAGTGAAGAAGGCATTACCAACTGCCGCGCAGTGAGTAGCTGGCTGGACCCTCGACAAACCGGCGCTGCCTGCCAGCACCGAATTCTATTAGGCACGCTGGACGCACGTCTCATCGCTCTGGATGGCGCAACCGGGAAACGTTGCGAGGGTTTTGGTGATAAAGGCCAGGTCAGCCTTACCCAGGGGCTAACAGAACATACAGGATTCGAATACAGCATAACCAGCGCACCGGCGATTATTGACGATCTGGTTGTGACCGGCGCATTTGTTCTGGACAGCAGTCGACCTGATGTGCCATCCGGTGTTGTTCGTGCCTACAACATCAGGACAGGAGAATTTGTCTGGGGATGGAATCCTGTCCACCCTGATCATCCACAGGTGGATGATCAGGGTAAGTATACTTCGGGCTCTACCAACGTCTGGTCAACAATCTCTGTTGATGCTGAACGAGGCCTGGTGATTGTACCCACGGGCAATTCATCCCCTGATTATTACGGCGGCGACCGGGATGGACACATGGATTACTACTCGAGTTCTGTTGTCGCATTAGATGCGAAGACCGGAGAAGTCGTCTGGCACTACCAGACAGTCCACCATGATATCTGGGACTATGATGTACCAGCCCAACCGACGCTGGTGGATGTCACCATCGACGGCAAAACACGGCCGGCAGTCGTACAGGTGACTAAAATGGGGATGACATTCGTGCTCGACAGGGAAACGGGTAAACCCCTGCATCCTGTCGAGGAAAGACCGGTACCACAGACCGGTGCCGTTCCGGGGGAATACTTAAGTCCCACACAGCCTTTTCCCGTAAAGCCGGAGCCACTGCACCAGCTTGGCATGACGCCCGACGACGCCTGGGGTTTTACATTCTGGGATGAGGGAAGTTGCCGCAAGAAGCTCGAGTCCATCCGAACCGGTCCGATATACACGCCGCCGAGTTTAGAAGGCACGGTCTTCTATCCATCCAATCTTGGAGGCCACAACTGGGGTGCTCCCGCGGTAGATCTGGATCGTCAGATAATGATCACCAATACAAAACACTTTCCCATCGAGGTAAAACTGGCAAAGCAGCAAGACTGTCCTGAAGGGCTGCCATTCCCGCAAAACGGATCGCCTTACTGCGTCATCATAGCGCCTGTCGTTTCCTCACTGGGCGCTCCTTGTGCCAAACCACCCTGGGCAACCCTGGATGCCATTGATTTGAATTCCGGCGACATCCTGTGGCGAGTTCCGCTGGGGTCTCTGGAAAAAATAGTTCCCTGGCCCTTGTATCTGTTGGTCGATGGCGGCCTTGAAATGGGTGGCCCGATGGTGACCCGCAGCGGATTGATATTTATCGCAGCGGCGTCGGATGCTTACTTCCGCGCATTCGATATCGATAATGGCAAAGAGCTCTGGAAGGCCGAACTACCCACCACAGGTAACTCGGTCCCGATGACCTATACCTACCAGGGTGAACAGTTTGTTGTGATCACGGCAGGTGGACACTTCACCTCTCCAATGCCGTCGGGGGATTACGTCATGGCCTTCAAACTACTGGACAAGGTATCGCACTAAGCCCGCCGAAGCGGCTTTATTGCACAATCCAAACAAGTCATACTCCTCGCGCAAAGATGGAGGAGAGTATGAACAGATCACTATTGATTATCGCAGTGTTACTGATTAGCGCCTGCACAGAAAACAAGTCGAGCGACCAACCAAATACCCCGAATCAGTTTGATGTCGAAATTCGATGGACCAGCTACGGTATTCCTCATGTCAAGGCGGATGACTGGGGAAGCCTGGGCTACGGATTCGCCTATGCAACCGCTAAAGATGCGATCTGCACCATTGCCCGTGACATGATCATGGTGCGTGGCGAACAGTCCCGATATTTCGGCACCGAAGACAAACATCGCAACAGTGATATCTTTCATAAAGCCATGCTTACAGACGCAATAGTTGAAGCTTCCCAGGCAGCGGTGGATGACAAAAACAGCCAGTTCACAACCGGGTATGTGAAGGGGTACAACCGTTACCTGAAAGACAACATCGACCGTCTACCAGACTCCTGCGCAGGTCAACCCTGGGTCAAGACAATTTCCGAAGCAGATGTTGCCCGCCTTGGTATTGGCGTCGGCATTCGATACGGGGTGGGCAGATTTCAAAAGAATATCGCCGAAGCCGTACCCCTACGACCTGCGGTCGAGCTGAGTGCAACCAACGCGTCACGCTACGATGGCATCGGTAGTAACGCGGTCGCCCTGGGTAGTGACGTGACAGAATCCGGTCGCGGCATGCTCTTTGGGAACCCACATTATCCCTGGAAAGGTTCATCACGTTTTCACATGATCCACACAACCATACCCGGTGAGGTTGATGTCATGGGTGTTGGGTTGACCACAACGATGCGCGTCGCAATAGGTTTTAACCAGGATATCGCCTGGACTCATACTGTCTCGACGGCACTGCGAGCAACTGTCTACCAACTTGAGCTAAACCCTGCTAATTCCATGCAGTATAAATACGATGAGGAAATGCGAGACATCGAAACCGTTCATGTGGAGTTGATATCGATGGATGACGAAGGTCAGCCCGTTACATCGACACACACGGTATACCTCTCTCACTACGGACCCATTCTCGCGAGCAAGCAGATGCCCTGGAGCACAACCCATGCTTACACCGTCAGGGATGTAAACATGAGCAACTTCCAGACCACTGCAACCTACCATAGGCTCAACAGCGCAACTTCGATCAAGGAGGTAGAGGCTGCTATCAGTGAGCAGGGCGTATCGTTTACGAATACCATAGCAGCGGATCGCCATGGCACCGCTTTATTTGCTGATATTTCGCGCACTCCTAATGTCGACGCGGATCTTATTGACCGGTGCCGGGTCAAACCCGAAGGTCTGCCCAACTATATCGTCGTACTCAATGGCAGTAACTCCAGCTGTGAGTGGCAGGATGATCCACGGTCCAAATCACCTGGTCTTCTCCCTCCCCAGGAGATGCCAAGAATCAAGCGCAGTGACTATGTCACCAACTCAAATGACAGCTACTGGCTCTCTAATCCCCAGGCGCCGTTGGAAGGCTACTCCCCTATCATAGGTCCTGAGAAAACGGCACGAACCTGGCGGACACGGGCAGGTATTACCCTGGTGGAAGACCTGATTGGAAAAGGCAAGATAACCCCGGATCAGATCCAGAACATGCTCTATGAACACAGGAACTATGCGGCGGAAGTGCTTTTGGATGACGTTGTCAAAGTGTGTGATATTCGGATGAACAAAGACGCCAACAATATAGCTGATGCCTGTGGCGTGCTGAAAAAATGGGATCGCCGACAAACAATTCAAAGCAGGGGCGCACAAGTCTGGACCGAATTCTGGCGGGCGGTACGAAGTACTGACAATCTCTACGGGATCGCTTTCGATCCCCAGGACCCTATCTACACACCACGGGGTATTAACGTCCTTGATCGCGATGTGCTTAAAGCGGTGCACGCAGCTCTGGTGACCGCCCAAACTACCCTGGCTGAAGCAAACATCCCCCTCGATGCACCCTGGGGTGAGATTCAGTTTGCCGAACGGCACAACCAGCGCATACCTATTCCCGGTGGCCAGGGTTGGGCTGGTATGTTCAGCATGATCGTTGCAGATTTGAAAAAGGACAAGGGTTATACGCCTATTGTCCACGGTAACAGTTATGTGCAGGTGATTTCCTGGGATGAGGACGGAACGCTGGATGCCAGGGGCATCCTCACCTATTCTCAATCAGAAGAACCGGATTCTCCACATTACTCAGATCAGACTGAACTCTACTCACAAAGCCAATGGCTGAAGTTTCCCTTTACTGAATCCGAAATCGCCAGCGATCCGAACCTGGTGTCTTTGAGGCTCACTGAATGAAAGCAATACCTCGGAGGCTCATGTTAACAGTCACATGCCTGTGTCTGTCACTAGCCTCCCCATGGGTATTCCCATCAAAGTACCAACTACCCGGTGGTGCCGCCAGTTTGAGTGATCCCTATATAGCAGCCGGGTATCGCGCTTTGTTTACCTGCTCGGCACATTTTCTGATGCACCGTCCTCTGCAGGACATTCTGCTGGTGGAGCTCGCCGATACGACAAGTCTCAACCTGCCTGATCCTGAGATTGATAATCGGCGTGGACTGGTTCGTGCGGCAGACGCTGACAGTAATGAACTGATCGCTGCCTACCGCGATACGATGGGATGTACTCTCCTGCCGCCGGACTGGCAGGTTGCCGATGTTACCCGTCTACCCTACATCCAACGTCCCCGGGCTCCTGATCTCAGCGATGTACCTTACCCACAGGGAGACGCAGCAGATCCACAAACAAACGATGCGCAACAGCGTGTACTCGACAAGGCATTCGACGCAGCAAGCTATGGTGATGGAACGCTGACTGTAGGTATTGTTATCATCAAAGATGGGAAATTAGTTGCAGAACAATATCGCCCAGGTTTCAGCATCCACCAGGGCTACAGAACCTGGTCAACTGCAAAGAGTATCTCTGCGAGCTTGATCGGAATTGCCGTGCGCGACGGGCTTATGGAACTTGATCATCCGGCGCCGATACCAGAATGGTCCTATCCCGGGG
>LWDU01031920.1_pt1 | contig 38785 bp, 26 predicted proteins | sample 727161 | NCBI WGS metagenome assembly LWDU01 (sample SAMN04566230, study PRJNA314399) | hydrothermal vent metagenome | isolation source: deep sea hydrothermal plume seawater | place: Mexico: Gulf of California, Guaymas Basin | collected 2004-07-11
GTTCAAGTTTCACCTACCTGTGAGGTAACTCCTATGGAAGAAGGGATTTTCACAGCGGAAGTCATGGTTCAGGATGATGATGGTGCCGTTACAATGGCTGATTTCAATCTAGTTGTCACAAATATCGCTCCAACTGATGCAACAATGACCATGTGGGATGGGGATGTGGAAATGACTGATGATAGAATCCCTGCTATCTGGCAAGTAAATGAGGACCAAGTAGTCACTCTGAATGGAACAGTTCATGATTCCTTCAACGATATGGATAGTCTATCTTGGGGGTGGCAACCAGACCGCGACATTGACCCAAATTGGTATGTTGAAACAATTGGAGAAACATCGGCCATTGATGTTAGTTGGAATGAAACAGGTACTCATGTAATCGCTATGGAAGGCAGTAATGTTGTGAACGGTTGGGTTGAAGTGACAAATGTGCGCCCAGTAGTGCAGCAGTTCGGCAACCAAATGCCACTTGGCGAAGACCGCGAGTTCTCATTGACGGGCACCTACAATGATACTCCATCAGATATTGATTCACTACAAGTTTGCTGGGATGTTGATTTTGAAATTGATTTAGATGACAATGGAGATACAATGGATGATTGTGATTTTGTGGGGGCTGATATCACCTACCATTGGTCAACTGCTGGTGAGAAAATAATCCGTTTCCATGTTACTGATGATAATGGTGATTCAGATAGTGCTTATGTCAATATTTCAGTAGTTAACTTGCGTCCTCAAGCAGCTGTATCAGTTGAGAAGGACAGCATCCTAGTTGGAGAGGAGTGGGTCGTTTGGACTAATGACACAACTGATTCAGTATCAGATATGGACCAATTAATTTACAGTTGGGATTTAGACATTTTTGTTGATGCAGATGACGATGGCGACCCAACAAATGACTTAGACATGATTACTGCAAATGGAGAACCATTGCGTTATGCATTTGTAACTGAGGGTGTGAAGAACATTCGCCTCACCGTTTCTGACGAGAGTGCATCATCATCCGTTGATATTGTAGTGACCGTGGAACCCGACCCTGTTGGCGTATTGGGTTGGATTGATTCGAATACTGCCGGTGTATCAAATGTGGTAGTTCTACTAGGATTAGTTCTCGTGGCTCTATTAGTAATTCTCGGTATTTCTATGACTAGGAAGAAAAGTGGAAGGTCAGATGAAGAATGGCTTTTAGGTGGGCCAATTTATGATGAAACCTCCCCAACTACTGCACCACCGACTTATGCTTTTGAACCGGTACCAGAGGGCTCTCCTCCTGCTTTGATGCAAGAAAGTCCGCCGGCCGTAGATGTTGGTGATACTGGTGCACAGGTTGGGCAGTTATTGACACCTGAACCTGTTTTGGAAGACCCACCAACCAAAACCGTGCAGGTTTTGGTCCCTGCCCTTTCTACAGACATTTCTGCGATAGACGATATTTTACTTGGTCAGACACAAACACCCCCAGTTCCTGCTACAGGGTTACCGGAGGGATGGACAATGGAGCAGTGGAACCACTACGGTGCTCAATGGCTCATTGACAATGAAGCAACAACCGCCTCAACAGATACCTTAGATTGGGATTTATGAGTTATTTATGCCCTTGATTCTTTAGCGCATTGTTGATGAAGGCAGAGCAGTCTGCCCAATACATGAGCAATGCGCGAGTGGCCACCTATCGTCGGCCGGAATCCTTTGCAATGTCTTTGATAATGTGTTTCCTTATTGTTTTAGGAACTTGGTCAGTATCGTTAACTATTGAGCCAATAGCACCGATGTCAATTGATCAAGAACAAACCTCATCAGCGAGCGAAAAGATGTCTGAAGGAGATGTCGATGTAGATATTTTACACGTGGGTGATAGATGGGTGTATGATGGCTTCTTTGATGTTGCAGAGATGATTACTAACGCTGGGGTTGAAACCGATGCTGAAGCACTAACAGGTGAATTAGAAATGTGGGTTGATGAAGTAAAATCTAACTTCGGTAGCAGTGATGGAATTAATCCCTCTAACGACCATTCTACAATTGGATATCGGATAAAATCTGCAGGTGCCTTCATTACAGAAAATGTGACTTTGACGGGAACCCTTGGTGATATCACGATTGATTACGATGCTACTGATTTAGTCCGTGCTAGTGATTTAGCCGTGTACGAGACTGTTACACACATGCATGTGAAATTTTGGATTACAGACACATCATTCATTGATGTGGCTGATGTGACGACTACTCATACATACTACGAACATGTAGAGGTCTACGATTTCCCCCTACGAGTTGGTGAAAGATGGACTAACGATTTTATTGATGTGGAAATGTGGGGGGGAAGTTCAAACTTTTTCACAATTCCAACTGATGAAACTCTGAACATTGAAACCAATCATTCTGTAGTAAGTGTTGGAAACCCAAATGTGCCTTATTCAGGTTGTGATAATTCCTACAATGTATCGACTTTTGATGAGAATAATTCAGTTTCCGAATTCCGATGGTGGTGCCCTGCCGCCAAAGGAGATGCTTGGAGGCATTACAGAGATGGAATGGGAATTTATGTTGATTTTATTCTCAAAGACTTCCAGCCAGCAGGTTCGCCAATTGACATGGAAGTTGAGTTGGAATATCCAATATGGGCGCTAAATATGCAACTTGGCGTGTGGGTAAATATTACGGATTCAAGTGGCGCACCTGTTTCAGGTTATCCATTCGTTCTACGTTATGAATATGAAAATTTGTGGGTTGAACTCACAACAGATTCTAGCGGAGTCGCATATTATTCACTAAATACTAGCGACCCAGTCGACGATACCCCTTCAAATCACGATTACGCAAGTCATGGCATAGTTGCCTTTGACCCAGTAAATGAGTATGTGGGGGTTGACACACTCACTTTAGACAATGAGTTGGTGGATTTGGATTATCGGCCGCGGCCAGGTGGTATCTCTGTTTCAAGAGACCGCGGAAATGATAGCATGACTCTGAATCCTGTGTATGGATTCAATGCTATTCCAGGCGATGTTTTACACTTCACAATTCCAATTGAGAATAAGGGTACCAATGGTGGGCCGGCAACTGAGTTGGAGATGGTCACCCCGGATAGTACTACAGAACGTGGTACAATTGCTGCTCTACCCCCTGTGGGCGAGGATACACTCTCATTTTCTTGGACAGTCCCCATATCTCAAACACTAGGAAATGTTGCTTTCACCTTTGAGGTAGATCCTGATAACCAAATGACAAATGACGTCAATCAGAGTAATGATATGGCAACTTTTGGAATTTTCATTGGTAGCATTCCTGTTGTTGGGTTGGCAGTTGTGGAGCCGACAACAACTTCCACAGAAGTTTTGTTAGATGGAACTGGCAGTACTGATGCAGATGGTGGTACACTACATTGCACATTTAGGGTAGAAGTTAATGAAGATAAATTCAAGACTTTTGAGGAACCAGATTGTTTGATGCTGGTGAACTGGACAGATGACGGTATTTTCCAGATAGACCTAACTATCTCAGATGAAGAAAACGACAACGACCAAACTTCAATGACTATTGAAATCTTGAATCGGCCCGGATGGATTAATATCACATCCCCAGAAACTGGTATTCTCTCTGAAACTAGTATCACTTTCAACGCCTTTGACAGCGGTGACCAAGATACGCTTGAAGAAAGTGCACCTCTTACTTTGTTGTGGGACCCGCCTAAGCGTTCTGACGGGGTTGCTTACGCTTGTGATGAAGGGCCTATCACAATGCTTTGCACAGTTACTCCTGTAGAGGAGGGTGAGTTCCTAATGGAAGTACATGGGACTGATGATGATGGTGCTGTTACAACTGCTCAGTTTTCCCTTCAAGTTGGCAATATCGCACCGCGTGATCCTGTGATGTCATTATCCGGCGGGTCTGCGGATAACACTGAACCAGCTCCAGCAATTTGGCAAGTTGATGAAGACCAACAGGTGACTTTGATTGGCAATGGTGTCGATACCATGAATGACCAAAGTGCCCTCACTTGGAATTGGAATCCAAGCAGTAACAATAATGCTACATGGGTTGAATCAACTGTAGGTAGTAATTCAGAGGTTGAAGTGCTTTGGACTGAATCAGGAAGTCACACAATCAATTTACAAATTGTAGATGATGATGGTTTGAGCAGTGACATGATTTTAGGTTATGTAATGGTAAACAATGTACCGCCCACATCTGAGCCATTCAGCGCCCAATTCCCAGTAGGTGAAGACCGTTTGTTTGAACTAACAGGATTTTACTCTGATACTCCATCTGATGTTGATAGCCTACAAGTTTGTTGGGATATCGACCTTGAAAATGATGCAGACGATAATCTAGTCAACTATGATGACTGTGATTACATTGGTGATACTATCATCCATTCATGGCCAGAAGCAGGCGTCTATACAATCAGATTCCATGTAACTGATGATGATGGTGATGTGGCTGAATCATTAGTTGATGTGAACGTGGTAAATCTGCGCCCTAAAGCAGCATTAGAGGCTGAGAAAACTACTGTTGTGGTTGGTGAGGAAGTAGTCATCTGGACTACGGAGACAAGCGACACAATATCTGATTTGAGCCTCCTGATGTTTAGTTGGGATTTGGATACTGATACTGATTCTAATGGCGATGGTGACCCAGCCAATGACATGGACACTTTCACTCCTAGGACAAGCCCACTACGCCACACTTTTGATACTCCAGGAGAGAAGCACATACGCCTGACAGTTACTGATGAGGACCAAAGTTCAACAAAGGACATCACAATCTATGTGATTGAAGATAAGTCCGGATTCCTTGGTATGATGGGTGAAACTGCTGGATTCAGTAATATGTTGATTGTATTAATCATCATAGTTGGAGCAATAGTCGCTGTCGGTGTGACTATGGCGAAAAAAGGTGGCGGAGATGAAATGGGATTCTTTGAAGCAGATACATCGCTAGAAGATGCTACAGAAACAGATTCCGCAGAATTAGAAGAAGAATGAAAACCATTCTTCAACGCTATGATTTTGCATCACCCTCAAAGGGTGTGAGTCTGGAGCGATAGGGGAAGCAACCGGATTTGGTGATAGGATTGTCAAACATTTACTCATTTTTTGGCTTGCCCGACCCTAATGAGGGTGAGTCAGCTGCAAATGAAGCGACACATTCTGAAATTGAAGAAACATCGAGTATGAAGACATCTGAAGTTGAGGTTATCACGGGTGGAAAGTTTCACGATTTAGGTGAAAAAAAGTGGCAATTATGGACACATAGCAAATTACGAAGAGCCAATCGAGCGATTCGTTATATTCAGCCCGATGATTTACATCGCCTTCCTGTACACGGTATTTCTCAACGCTTGGTTTCAGGTGATATGGTTGTGGTAGATTTACGAGACCTCAAACACATGACTGCTCAACAAGATGCTTGCAGGCGAGAACTTGGGGGGATGTCAGAACGGCTTGGGGCTGCTGTGTTTGCCCTTGATAGCACTGAAACATTGCTGCTAGTGCCGGGTGCTGGCTCCATTGTTGACACTACTTCACATCACCTTGGCATCAATGATTGATTACTATTTTTGGTTGAACCAGTGGTTGAGGTCACCTGATTCAACTTCTTTCAGGGCATAATCGGTGTAGTCTCTGTAAGCGAGCCACTTTGCTAGCCCCTCAGGGTCGTCAGCAGATTGAGTCTTTTTGGCAATGGTTTCATCAGCATATTCAATACAACGGCGGAGGAAATCTGCAACAGCATTTTTTTTCTGTTGTTCATTCAGTTCTTCATCACTCATTAATTCTCATCTCCTTCAATTTTTATCCTACTTGCCTCGTATTCATCTCTATTCATCATGAAACGTGCAGGGTTTCCAGCCCAAACTTGACCGGATGGTACATCCTTTGTAGCAACTGATCCGGCGGCTATAACTGCTTTTTCACCGATTGTAATTCCTGGTAACAGGGTTGCCCCTCCACCAATAACTGCACCATCTTTGACAATTACTGGAAGCCACTTTCTGCGGTCTTGACTTGGCGGGTGTCGGTCGTTTAGAAGAGTTGCATTTGGGCCGACAAAAACATCATCACCCAATTCACAGATGGATGCAACATATACCCCACCTTGAACTCTGACACGGTCACCAAGTATCGCATCACTTCCGACATGGGCTAGGGCACCAACTGAACAGTCAGAGCCTATAACTGCTCCATTTCCAACATGGCAAGGACCCCATGCTACTGAACCGTTTCCTAGGTCATGCCGTTTACCGCTCAACTCGTCGTTGTCCGCACTCACACCATCACCTAACTCGCTGCTCGCAGTTACTTGATTCAAGCATTGCGTTTGAACAATAGAGACAACCTTAGGAATTTAGGTCGTTCATTACTCTCTCAACATGGCCCTTGGACTGTACTTTGTAGCCAACCCACGCTAGAGTTCCATCTTGATTGATAGCAAATGTAGAGCGAATACAACCGAGAAATGTTCGTCCGTAGAGTTTCTTTTCAGTCCATGTGCCGTATAGTTGATGCAATGCGGTTTCACTATCAACAATCAATTCGAAAGGTAGCCCATGTTTGTCAATGAATTTAGTGTGGCTTTTTGCTGAATCCTTTGACACGCCTATTACTCTCCAACCAGATTCCTTCAAAGAATCAAAATTGTCACGGAAATCACACGCTTGAGTAGTACAACCAGGTGTGTTATCACGTGGGTAGAAATACAGGATGACTCCACTATCTTTCAGCATCTCAGAAAGTGTTACTTCACTCCCATCAGTCAATGTAGCCGTAAAATCTGGGGCGGTATCTCCCTCACTCAATACATACTAATACTGATGCATCAAATCTAAAATAATTTCAAATCAAAGAACAAATAGGGCACTCCTCTGGATTATGCCACCTTGCTGGGCAATATTCCCTACCAAAAAAGATGATTTGTAAATGACGACGTTGCCATTCATCTTCCGGAAATATAGCTTTCAAGTCACGTTCAACTTGCACCACATTCCTACCTTCGCTTAAGCCCCAACGCTTCGCTAGTCTGTGTATATGGGTATCAACAGGAAATGCAGGGATTCCAAATGCCTGAACCATCACCACGCTTGCAGTTTTATGGCCAACTCCTGCTAATTCTTCAAGTTCCTCAAATGTGCGTGGGACCACGCCTGAGTGTACGTCAACCAGTTGTTCAGCCATTTTCTTGAGGTTTTTTGCCTTGGTTGGTGCTAGTCCAATCTCACGAATAATTTCCCGTATCTCATCTATCTCTAGGTTAGACATTTTTTCGGGCGTGTCAGCCCTATCAAAGAGGGTTGGAGTAACTTGGTTGACCTTCTTATCGGTAGTTTGTGCTGAGAGCATCACGGCCACAAGGAAGGTGTAAGGGTCACGGTGGTCAAGAGGGATTGGTTGTTCAGGGTACAACTCATCAAGAATGGTTCCGATGGCAGATACATTTTGACCTGTTTTCACCCGAATCACTCCAGATCAACAGGGATGTCGGTTTTCCAGCCATAGATACTAGCGGCGAGGATGATAGCGGTTGGAAGTATGTAACAAGGAAACCACATCCAATCTGCCCAATCTTCATTTGCTCCACCTAATATTAGGAATAGAACCACGCCAATCAGAAGAGCAGGGAGAATTACGACTCCGCCAAAGACCACCGCTCTTGCCGCTCCCATATTCCTTGGGCGGTAGCCGGATTGAATGAACTTTAGGCTTGAGCATCAAGACAACAATGACTCAATTTCTTCACCAGTTTTACAGTTCAGTAAGTGTTGAGGCTCCAGCCATCCTTTGCGGGCGATTTGCACTCCAAACCACACATCTCTCAGACCAGATGTGTCGTGGGCATCAGGATTGATGCAGATTGGGACACCTTGGTCTCGTGCAAACCGCAAAAACCGCCAATCTAAATCAAGCCGATATGGGCTAGCATTGATTTCAACTGATTTCAGTTCCCCTTCAGCATTCAATTCACCCATACGCCGTAAAACCGCATGTAAATCGACATCAAATCCATCTCGTCCTTGTAAAATCCTACCCGTTGGATGCCCTAAAATTGTACAAGTAGGGTCCTCAATTGCTGTAATCAACGCCTCAGTATTTGTCACTTCATCTCGACTTTTCCAAGTTGATAACTGATGCACTGAGGCAACCACATGGCCAAGTTGTCGTCGAGTCTCTTCGTCGTAATCTAGTGACCCATCAGGAAGAATATCACACTCTGCGCCATGTAATAATCGGAAATCCTTACCCCCATCAGCCCACACCTCATTGAGGGCCCTCATTGCTTCACCTTGAGCCAACATATCTTCAGCATCAGCACCAATCTGTCGCCCACCAATGTTGAGCATTTGCGAGTGGTCTGCAATTCCTAAGAATTCCCAGTCCATATCCATCGCTGCTCCAGCCATTTGCTCAAGAGTGGCAACTCCATCTGACAGAGTCGTATGGTTATGGAAACATCCCTTCAAGTCGGTAGGCATTACTAGTCTAGGAAGTGTATTCGTTTCAGCAGCATCAACTTCACCCATGTCTTCGCGTAGTTCTGGTGGAACCCATGCAAGGCCCAAGTGTTGGTAAATCTCTTCTTCATTTGTTGCTGGTAGAGAGAATTGTGCTGCCTCCAAACCTTTCATATCACCTGCTTTTTCCTCAGGAATTAATCCGAATTCATTGAGTCGTAATCCCATATTGATTGCTCTTTGACGAAGAAGGATGTTGTGTTCTTTGCTTCCTGTAAAGTATGCTAGGGTGAATGCAAAAACTTCGGGTGGTACCATTCTAACTTGAGCGTCAATGGTTCCAGATGATTCCATACCTGAGTAATCATCTCCACCAATTGCTGAAAATACTCCACTATCAAGTGTGCCAAGATCCATGTGTTGTTCAAGAATACTTGCTTCCAAAATAACACTCACTTTACTGTCACCTGCACCTTTGACTTCAGCAATGTTTGGCATGTTGAGAATTGCTTTAGCGACGGCATCAACATTTTCAGGCCGCACAGCGGCAACAATATCCAAGTCTCCAATTGTTTCACGGCGACGCCTAGCACTGCCTGCGAGTTGAGCATGCTCAACCCCTTCTATACGGGCAACTAGTGCCTCAAACGCTTCGCCGTAAAGTAGCCCGACATTAAGGCGGCGGCGGCCTTGGAAGCGAGCCAGCAAGTCAATACCATCGAGGATTTTTTGCTGGCTCTTTGCTCCAAATCCAACTAGTTTCTCAACTGCGCCTTCGTGGCAAACAGTAGAAAGTTCGGCGATGGAATCAATACTCAATTCATCATGAAGTTGTTTGATACGTTTTGGACCAAGCCCTGGGATTGCTAGCATCTCTATCATTCCCGCAGGGGTGTCATCATACAATTTCTGAAGGTCACCCCAGGTTCCTTCACCAAGAGCTTCTCCAATCAGAGAGGCAATCCCTTTGCCAATTCCTTTGACAGCTGTCATTTTCCCAGATGTGTTTAATTCCCACAAATCTTGCTCAAGAGATGCAATCGTTCGGCTACCATTTTCGTATGCCCGTATTCGAAAAGGATTAGCGTCTGTTAATTTGAGTAAAGTGGCGACTTGTTCTAGCACAGTGGCAACTTGTGCTTTGGAATAATGCGGAGGTTCATCTCGCCTACTCTTTGGCAATGTCCACGACTTCATTGAAACCATGTTCTCCCCACTTCAGTTGGGCGGGTCACCATGCTTGAACCCTCGTGCGGTTGAAGTGCTACCCCGTCTTCGCCACAACATGGAGTTGGTCGGCCTTCTTGAGTCGCTGTCAGCATTGACTTGCTCAGGTTCATTCCTAATTTGGATGAGTATCGGCACCCTTTCAAGGACAGATAAGTCAGAAGAAATTGCTCAAAAGGTTATGACAATTCTCTGTTTTGTGGCCGCCATATCACTTTTCGGACTCTACTTAGCAGGAGGTAATCTATTCGGTTCTCCAAATTTTGCGAGGGTGCTAGCAGTAGTTTGTATTGCAGTAGGGATTAGCGCAGGCATGAATATCAAAGGAGAAGATGTTCAGGGTGAATCAAATCCACACGACTTGATGAAAATGCGCCGCGAGTCAGAAGAACAAGAGTAAATCTCTCACTTTAGGTCAACACCGGGCCCTCTTGTGTGGCCCACTTTTCCGGGAGGTCGTTTTTTACTTCCCTTCTTTTGTTTCTTTACTGATTTACTAACCCCTTTAGCAGGAGTGGAGGTGGTCTCTGTTTCAGCAGTACCCACTTGTTTTTTCTCAACTTTCTTGCTTTTTCTCTTAGCTGTTTTTGGCTCATCATCAACCTTATCATTCAACTCGGCTTTGCTAGCCTTGTGTTTTGAGGGGACTTTGAAATCTGTCTCGTCATCATCTTTTGATTCATCAAGAGATGAATCCCAATCATCCCCTTCAATATCAGATTCATCTAAGGTTTTAGTTAGCACATTGAATGCATCATTTGGTGCTGTTGGCATGTCGATATCTCCAACCATTACTTCCACCATTCCTTCAGCAAGGACTCTTCCTTCAGCCCCCTTAACACCACGTTTTGGCTTAGTCTCAGGGACGTTTGGGTCGGTTGCCATATCTTCCAAGGAGAGTTCTTCAGAATCAGGTTTGACCTCCTTTTCACGCTCCTCTTCATTGCTAGATTCTTGTTCTAATGCATCTCGCTCAAGTTTGCGATTTTGCAATGAAGATTGTGTTTTTCTACCAATTACAAACAAAATTAATGGTCCGATAACTAGCAATGCCAGTACTGTTTGAACGTTGAAATTGTAACCAGTTTTGGCACTCATCCATGAAGCTAGAGAGTTTGCTTTCTCCCGCATTGGGTCCAAAGTGGGAGTAGCATCAGAACTACTGGCTTTGGGCGTTGATGTCTCAACAAGAATCCCTAATGCAACTGAGAATATTGGTACGGGGTCACTGCTTTCATTGAAGTACAATAACCCACCACTTACACCCGCTGATTCAGCAGTGAAATCTAGACGCAACTCGTTCTGGTCTCCACCCATCCCGTGTTCTTCTAAGTCAATTTTTGCCGGTAAATCACCAATCGACACACCTTCTTTAGTATGCCATTTAGGGGTTAATCGGATTGGTACAAGCCCCTCATTTTTCACGGTGCACAAAAAATAACTTGATTTGCCAATTGATAGAGTATGGTCTGGCGGATTGCATCCTACGGATAGGACGGCCCGGTGGAGATTCACATCATCAGGAAAATGGTCAATCAGAACAGCATCAAATGAACTAGTGTCACCAAAGCCATCACCGTCACGGTCAGCCCACTGGGTTTTTTCATTTGGAAAGGCGTCGGCTCCGTCAGTGGTACTCCATTCCTCATCTGGATCGGACCAGCCATCCCCATCTGTATCTAGACATCCATTTCTATCATAGGTGGAATCTCCGTTTATACCAGGGCAGTCATCATCTTCAGCAGCAAGCGCAGGTGAAGTAAATGCGAGTAGAGAGATGAGCAACGCTGTCGTCATCAAAATGGTGACAGACCTGCTTCGCATATTGCGAGGCTAGCCTGTTTCCTCTATCAATCCTCGCCGAAAATGAGTTTGACTTTCACTCAAGAATCTATCAATCAGTTGTGTGATTTAACAGTAAACCAACCACCTACGGAGGTGAAAGATAGATTCAAGGTTCAATCTTTAATTTATCATCAATGAACGCTCGCATATATTCTGGTAACTCGCCATTGAGGAAAATGACATCATTAACATCCTCAAGTTTCATCAGAGAGTAGTAAATTTGCATTGCGGTAGTAGGTGTTGCTGAACAACCAGTACATCCTCCTTCAAGTGAGATTGAGATAATTCCACCTTCTGTTGAAACAACATTTACCTCACCATCGTGGGCATCCAAAACTGCTTGAATAGGGCCCACCGATGCGAGAATTGTTTCTCGGTCAACTTCAGCCATCTATCTTCCTCACTTAGTCCACAGGGCTCAACCTCTTTCAACCATCGCTAAGTTCTGACTTTCAAATGCCATCTACCGATTAGGTATGGTATTATGGTGGGTGGGATTCTTGGCAATCATTGATGGCATCTATGCCTTCCGAATGGCTATGGTAAGAGGTCTTAGGGTTGCACTCCTTGACCTCCTTGTTGAACGGTCAGAGTTTGGACATGGAGGCAATGTGGAGATACTTTCCCCTCTTGCTAAAATGTTTTCAAATCTAGATGTCTTGTTACTCACTCCTCAATTCCAGTCTTCAGATATAGGAGTACGTGCAAAGCAGCATTCCGATTCCGAATTAATTCAACTGGTCAAAGAAGATGTTCCCACTTGGGACGAAGATTTCCCTTTCGTCGCCTTTCCGACAGATTCTGAACTTCAGCAGGTGTGTTCTGGCGAGATAACAATGCAGAGGGTTGCTTTACCGCCTGCTGATACCAGCACCCTCAAAAAATGGCTCAGAAGCAACTCAGTGGATGTTGTAATTTGTACCGGAAGCAGAAGCAACGTCTCGATGTGGGAGCCATGGATGGAAGGTGCAGCAAGTTTACTGCGGGCCGCAGTGTCTTTGAAATTGCCAACATTAGGGATCTGTTTTGGCCATCAACTTCTATGTCATGCACTTGGCGGGGATGTGGTTAGGAACAAATCTCGAACAGATTTGGTGGTTGAATTACAGTTGAATGAGGTTGGGCATAATGACGAGATTTTCGCTAACTTGAGTAGCCCTGTATGTCTTTTCACTCATCAAGACCACGTGGTCGGACTTCCTAAACAGGCGGCGGTGCTAGGTTCTACAGGGCACAATCCGTTGGCAAGTGTGAGGATTTTGGGTGAACAAAATGAGTTACTTCCCATATGGGGTCTACAATTTCACCCTGAGGCTGCAAAGAATCTCATAGAGCGTTCGGTTCATCTTGGGCATATTTCGGCTGAAGAATCAAAGGCGTTTGAACGAGAACATGATGGGGCAGCAATCCTTTCTAATTTTGCCGCTGTAGTGGCTAAAATCTACTGATAGTTGTTGTAATTGGCTAAGTTTCCCCAGTCTCTAAGAGACTGTAGTAGTTGAATCGGTTGGATATCGCTTATATGGTGACCTTAGGTCGGCGGGCCAATCAGGTGTTAATGATGATGGAAAATATACCACTAATTGCAGCAGCAGCAGGCCTTTTAGGTCTTGTAATTGCTTTTGTACTGTACAAGAAAGTAACCGATGTAGAAATAACTGATAGCAAGGTTGCAGAAATAACTCAAGAAATACAAGATGGGGCAATGGCGTTCCTCTTTGCAGAATACAAAGTCATTACAGTCTTCGTAGTTGTAGTGGCCGCTCTTCTAGCATTCATCAACGATACCAATACCGCTATTGCATTCCTCGCAGGTGCGATTGCATCAGTACTAGCAGGATTCTCTGGCATGCGCTCGGCAACTGCTGCTAACGGTAGAACCGCAATGGCTGCTAAGAAGGGACAATCAGAAGCACTAGAGGTTTCATACAGAGGAGGCGCTGTCATGGGTCTTTCAGTTGGTGGTCTTGGGCTACTAGGTATCTCTCTAATTGCATATTGGCTAGATGCAGGTTCAGCAACGGCTGACCTTTCTGCAGCAGCTGGATTCGGTATGGGTGCTTCATCCATTGCTCTCTTCGCTCGTGTTGGTGGCGGTATTTACACCAAGGCTGCTGATGTAGGTGCTGACCTAGTTGGTAAGGTTGAGGCTGGTATTCCAGAAGATGACCCACGTAACCCTGGAGTTATCGCAGATAACGTTGGTGACAATGTTGGCGATGTTGCTGGAATGGGTGCAGATATTTTTGAATCATTCGTTGGTTCAATCATTGCAGCAATGATTATTGCTTCAAGTTTTGATGATGCAATAAAGGCTGATTACATCCTATTGCCTATTCTTCTTGGTTTAATCGGATATGTTGCATCTATCATTGGTGTATTCTCCATGACCATTCTAAAGAATGGAGCAGACCCCGCAGCAGCACTACGTAACACGACCTTCATTGCTGCAATTCTATTCGTAATCGGCGGCTATAGTTCCATCAAACAAGGATACATTGATGTTGAATATGGGGTGATGCACTCTGTAGTTCTTGGAAGTGTTGTAGGTATTCTAATCGGCCTAGTTACAGAATACTACACTGGTATTGAGCCAGTGTTTGGAATCAAAACAAAGGCAATTCCTCACATTGGTATGATGTCAAAAACCGGACCTGCTACAAATGCTATCGCTGGCCTTTCAGTTGGTATGATGTCTACATTCATTCCAGTTCTTCTAATCGCAAGTGGTATTTACGGTGCTAATCACTTTGGAGGGGAAACCTTTGGGCTATATTCCATAGCAATGGCTGCTATGGGGATGCTTGCAACCGTTGGTGTCACAATGACTGTGGATGCATACGGGCCAGTTGCAGATAACGCAGGTGGGATTGCAGAGATGTGTGGTCTTGGTGAAGATGTCCGTAAGATTACAGATGAATTGGATGCAATTGGAAATACAACCGCTGCAGTTGGAAAAGGATTCGCAATCGGATCTGCTGCTCTAACTGCGCTCGCTCTTTTCGCAGCATATACTACTGCTGTTGGCGGCCTATCTCTAGAGTTGACAAATCCACTAGTCGTTATTGGACTTCTAATCGGCGGTTCTCTTCCGTTCGTAGTTGGTGCAATGACCATGACTTCTGTCGGAAAGGCTGCTGGTGAGATGGTAGATGAAATCCGCCGTCAATTCCGTGATATCGATGGTCTTCTTGAAGGAAGAGAAGGTGTAAAGCCTGATTCACAAAAGTGTATTGACATTTCAACTAAGGCTGCTCTGCGCGAAATGGTTGGACCTGGTGTTGTTGCGATAAGCGCTCCAGTCATAGTCGGATTAGTTCTTGGTTCTGAAGCACTGGGAGGTCTTTTGGCTGGTTCTCTAGTTACTGGTGTTCTAATGGCTCTATTCATGTCAAACGCTGGTGGTGCTTGGGATAACGCAAAGAAAGCGATTGAACAAGGACACATCAAAGGTGCAAAGAAAGGAGATGCTTCTCACGATGCGGCAATTATCGGAGATACAATCGGTGACCCATTCAAGGACACCTCCGGTCCATCACTAAACATTCTAATCAAGTTGATGTCAATCGTTGCAGTAGTTCTTGCTGGAACTGGCCTACTTTGAAATTAATATTGGTTACTAATGCTGTTGACATGCCACCGATTCATCGGTGGCCTCTTGAGAGATGGTCGATGACGAAGGGGTGAAGGTGATGGGTTTCAAGTCTGCATTCGTTCTCGCGCTTCTTCTGTTAGCAACTACAATGTCTGGTTGTCTAGGTGGGGGAAGTGACTCCTCTGACTTACCCGGGGAAGACGACCCATTCAATGTCCCAACTTGGGATATTGCAGATTGGTGGCTGTACACATTTTCAACACCTACATTCAGTGATGATACAACCCGGCTGGTTGTTGCAGAGGATGACGCCGAAGGCGACACTGCCTACATGTTGGCAATTTCTAATCAGGTTGAAGCCCGCCGTCACGCGGTTCTGAATCACAATCCGTTTCTTGGAAGAATAACTCATGATAATTTGAGTGCATTTGAGAATGGGGAGCCGCAACCGGTGTTTCAATTCCCTTTCCAAAAGGGAGATGGCTGGACATTCTCACTGTTTGGGTTAGATTGGACTGCAAATGTGTTAGAAGTTCATATTGAAACTAATGGTGTGACTAGAAATCGAATTGCCGTCATTACAGCAAGTGCTGACGACGGCTCAAGCCTCGCCTACATCTTTGATGAAAGCGCGGGTTTTCTGCGCACACTAATCTGGACAGACCCCAGTGGGGTTGAGCAACTCACCATTCAGTTAGCAACTTTTGGTGCTGGCCATGAAGGAGAGGTTTGGTTCATCCGAGCGGGTGACATATTTGACAAAGAATGGGATAACAATGGCGCCCCAAATGGCGAAATTGAGGATTCTTTCTTTGTGTCAGGACATCCAAGTGCTGGAGATTATGATGAAATGATTTACTGGCTTGTTGGTGAGATGGGTGGTGGGCAGAGTTCAGGTTCCCTCACTCTTCGCGACCATGCAGATTTAACGCCTATATTCGAAGAATGGACTGCTGGTGACAAGACGTCCGAATTGGGCCAGGCTCCCTATCCCAGTGGCGAATACACACTAACTGGAACCCAGACTGGAGATTCATATATCCATCTCATCGTTGCCGGTGGCATTTCCTTTTCTTGGACACTATAGGTGATTCCATGGTTGGTCATTTCGTGATGTTGCATGGTATGACGGGTTCAGCAGAAAAGATGAGGCCACTTGCTGAAAAATTCTGCCCATCTGGTTGGGATGTTTTAGTTCTAGACGCTCCATTTTCACATCCACGTGGAGGTTTTGCATGGTGGGTTAGAGATGCTCCTGCTACAGAATATTTGGATGATGAGACGATTTCTCAGTTACAGGATTCTGTCGATTTTGTTGCTGAAAACTTGCCTACGGATGGACCATTAATTGTTGGCGGTTTTTCACAGGGTGGTGCAGTCGCTCAAGAATTGTTATTGACTGAAGCTGCTGAAAGAATTGTTGGTGTAGTAGTGCTTGGGAGTAAGGCAGCAAGACCACTTATCCTACTTGAGAAATTATGCGAATTACCATCACAAAGAATGTTTTCAATGCATGGTGAGAGTGATGCAATAGTGCCCATAAATGAGGCTGATGAATACGCACTCCTCTACGAAGAAGCAGGTTGGGATGTCACAAAAGTAAGGCATCAAAAGGGCCACATGGTTGACCTTGCTAGCGAAGATAAACTTCACAATTGGTTGAGTAAAACAGTTGAGTGAATTTTCTCAAAGGTATACTTGGAGTTGATCTGCTCCGCCAACAAAAACTGGCTCATCACCACGGACATCCCATATTGCTGGTACTGTACGGTGGCCAGTCATTTGCACAACTGCCATCTGTAGGTTTGGGTTATTTCCCACATTATGTTCTTCAAAAGAGAATTTTTTTGCTCCAAGCATATTCTTGGCTTTTGTGCAGTATGGGCACCAACTTGAGGTGAACATGACAAAATCTTTCTTGCTCCGCTTTAGTAATCGATTGACTGGCATAATCCCAAGCGAATGCCCGACCTTCATCAATGCTTGTTTGAAAGTTCAAATAAAATTTCCAACACATTACTCAATTTGACTAGAAGTCTCCTCTACTGGATTCGGGTTATCGGAATGCTCCAAATCTAGGTAGAATGACCCATCCTCTTGCATCCACCATCTACTGCCATCCTGAAGGAAATACCATGTTACTCCTGTTGAAGTGTCGTAGGTGCCTCCACTAGGGAGTTGTTCGTGGTTTTCAACATAGGTGAGCGTAGGTGTTCCCCCTTCTTGGTCCAAGGTTTCAGTAGGTGGCGATATTTTGGAGTCATCTGAAGATATTTCTGAGGTGGCTTGGGCCCCATCATCTTCATTTTCAAATTCATCATCTTCCCCTGGCACATTTACCTTGAACATCAAGTAGAGCCCTATTGCTGCTAAACCTGCAAGAAGTAGGGCGAGGATGACAATTATTGCGACTCCACCAGTACTTGCTCCCCCTGAGTTAACCGAGGTATTAGATGTATTATCATCAACATGGGAATTTGGATTTGCAGGTGGATTAATAGTTAGATTGCTAATGGTTTGTAGCCCAACATTATCAGTTACTCTGACATAGAGGTCAACATCGCTCCAGTTTGACCAAATAATTGCGCCGTTGGCTGGATATTCTTGCCAACTAACATTATCCCAAGACCATTCAATGATAGAAATCCCGCTACCTTCACCATCATTCAACTGTAAACTAACTTCCAGTACAGGTGGGCCCGCATATTGTGTACTCAATTGTGTAATTGAAAGGGCAGGTGTGGTCCTATCAATTTTCACCCACATTGCATCTGCATCAGATGGATTCCCTACTACGTCCACTGCTCTGACTTCAATGGAATGCCTCCCATCAGTGAGTGATGTGACATTCAAAGAAGTTGATGTGGTAATGACATCAGACCACAATCCTCCAGCCCAGCGGATTTGATAGTGAGAAAAGCCAGAACCGCCATTATCCGTGACTGTGCTCCAAGAGATTTCTACTTCTGGGCCTTCAACCCAATCAGTTAACTGGGTAAATGTTGGTTTTCCTGGTGGTTCTAAATCCGGGACTTCACTTGCGTTTACGGTGACTATTTTCAGTGTGTAAGGACCGCCTGTTTCAGTCTCTAACTTTGAGATACGAATGTGATATATTCGAGACGTATTACCTAAATCTTCATTTGTTAGTTGAAGATTAATCCATAAAATACCTGAATTTAGTGTACCATTGTCTAATGAGTTTGTTCCGTTTAACAGTTCAATTGTTAAGGGGCTACCATCATTTTCAATTGAGACACCTAAGCGTTTACCGCCATGAAGCATGACTGCAAACCAATCTTGATTATCACCATCCATCAGACAACCTTCAATCGTCATAGATTCTACATCGACTCCAAGTTGAGTTGCTGAAGCGCGAGCCGCTGCCGCATCTGAGGTGCCATTACCATCTGTCGTTGGGTTAATGCAACCACCAGTTGTTTCATCAACAGGGTCTGGTGCATCTTCACTCACCACTAAAGGATTTGCAGAGATGGCGATGTTGTTACTTTCTTCATCTTCTTGATGCTGTCCACTGGTATCGACCTTTACAATAGCCCACCATGTGCCCTTGTCATTTTCTGAAAGTTGGACTTGAGTATTATCTTGAGTAGAGTCGCCTGCACCAAGGCTGCTTACTGTATAAGATGTGATAAGTCGGTCATTGCTATCCCAAATATTGTTTTGTGAGATCCATACTTCAACATCAAAAGTTGCTTCTTCAACACCTAGATTTTGTATCTCCCATTGTAAGGTTACGGTTTGCCCGGGCTCAGCTGAAGTTGGACCAGTTATCCATTTTGCCAACAAATCATTGGTGGGATTTGTTACTTGAAAAGAGGTTCCAAATCCTTCATTATCACTTTCATCTGACTCTGGAATAGCACTAGCATCATCTACTACTACAAAAATGCGATATGAGCCGGAAGGAGAGGTTGGAAGTTGTACAGTTCTAGTGATTTCAACATTGGACCCAGATGCAAGCGAAGTGATATTCAATGTTTCTAGCAAGTAATCTGGATGGCCAACAGGGTCAAGGATTTCAGCAAATATTGCTAACTGATGCCTCCCGGCATTTGCCCCACCAGCGTTCTCAATCACCACAGATATTTCTACGGATTGTCCAAGCATGGATGGGCCAGGGCTACTAACCGAAACAACTCGTAAATTGGGCTGTAAAATACAAACTTGATTTGAGGCTGCAAGGGCATTGTCATTATCATTTAATTCAACAACAACATCATTCATGTCAATAATGATTCCATAATACCAACAACCAGAACCGATGTTTGAAGGAATCGTGACGCTAAGAGTGTCGCTAATGGTTGAACTTGCCCCAATATTGCTGATAGTTGCAGCCCCAAGGTGGGTGTCAGATGTGTCAATTGTCGGATTTGAAGAGAGGAATAAATCAATTGGGAAATTATTCGCTTCGCCCATACCAGTATTCTCAAATGAATATGATAGAGTCACGGTTTGCCCGGGTAGTACTGATGTTGGTCCGCTTAGTGATGTTGGCATGAGGTCAGGAGTGCAGTCAAGCACAGTTAATTGTTGAGATGAGGTTTCGTAGACATTGTTGTTCTCATTAGATTCAGAAATTTGAGACATTGAGTCAACAAAAACCGCTGCAAAATAATTTCCAGCAGTCATGGATGCAGGAATAGTTCCACTAACTTGTAAGTTGTAAGATGACACTCCGCTACTTCCGCTAGCATGGCCTATACTTATCCATGAATTGGAGGCACCAGTTTGTGAGAAAAGGGCTTCAAAATAATGTGAGCCAGCATTGACATTCCCTTGGTTTGAAACTGCAACATTGATTGTCACTAATTCTTCGGTACAAATTGTAGAGGTTGATGAATCAACCGACATAGAGTCCGCTTGTAGGTCCGGGGTGGCAACAGTAATTGAGATTGAGTTTCCTGAAATGGCATTGTTATTCTCATCTCCTTCTGTTACGTAATCTGAGGTATCAACAATAATTCCCCAGTAATAACTTCGACTTGACATACTACTTGGGATTGTAACACTTAGTTGGCCAGTTCGGTAAGAACCTCCATTTATTGATGAAGCATAATTTGAAGAGCCAAGAACGGTATCTGATGAAGTGATAGTTGAGTCAGTTGAAAGGTATGCTTTCCAATAGAACCAACCTGATGAATCATCACCATCATTATCAATTCTCCAGTTGAGATTGACCGTATCCCCCGTGTATGCCGATGAAGGCCCACTTGGATTATCTGGGACTAAGTCCGCCTGCTCTTCGACGTCAAGGCGTCCGGTGTCGGCGACGATATTGTTCGTCTCGTCGAGTTCGGTAACCGAGGTGCGGCTGTCAGCAATCATGCCGAGGTAGTAGTATCCTGGATTGATCCCAGTTGGAATCTGAACGCTGTACTGAGTCCCTGAAGCGTAGTAGCCGGGAGATATGCTGCTCCGACTGAATTCGTCGATGTAGATGTCGCTTGTGGTGATTGTGCGGTCTGTTGAGAGGTATAGTTCCCAGTAGAACGAGCCGCTGTAGTCGTTGCCGTCGTTTTCAATTCGGTAGGTTACCGAGATGGTATCACCCATTACAACAGAACTTGTTGATGTACCTACACTATCAGCAACCAAATCAGGCAAGTCATCTTCAATCGTAATCTGGTTACTGCATGTGTAAGCATTGTTTGTCTCACTCTGCTCATCAACATCCGTTCTCACATCGATTAAGAATCCCCAATAATATGTTCCGGGGTTCATTGAACTCGGAATACGATTAGAGGTGCTTAGAGTGTCAGTGCTGTAACTTCCACCATAGATATTAGATTCATATTGGTCACTTCCAACCTGTTCATCATTATTGGTTATAGTGCTGTCAGTACTGAGATACATTGCCCAATAAAAAGTTCCAGAGTCGGCAATATAGTTTCCTCCCGGGTCATTATCAAAACCGACAGTTATTGTTGAGTCAAGTGTGTCACCCACCACCCCCGTAGTCGGAGCGCTGCAACTTCGACCGGTCAAGTCGGGCTGCTCGTCGATGGTGACTCGACCGGTATCGTGTTTGTCGTTGTTGTTCTCGTCTGACTCGCTGACTTGATTGTTGATGTCAGCGAGGGCGCCGACATAGTAGCGTCCTCCGGTGATAGTAGTTGGGATCTGGACGCTCTTTGAGCCACTTGAGTAACTGCTGCCAGCAGAGATTGACGACTTGTAATAGGTGTCGAGTTCTATGTCACTGGTCGTGATGGTGGTGTCTGTTGAGAGGTAGATTCCCCAATAGAACGAGCCAGAGGAGTCCGTGCCTTGATTTTCTATTCTGACACTCACATATTCTGTCTCACCGGCTTCAGATGTGCTCCAACTGGCTGATATGTAGTCAACAATTAGGTCAGAATTACCTCTGCCTGAGGTGGCCCCAAGTTCGGGTAATTTAGTTACAATAGATTCTATTTCAGAAGTTGATTCACTATTGTTTTGAATAGTTGGAGCAGGGATATTACTGAGCAACATTAGGGTGAGGAAAAGCGTCCCAACGAGGGTTGCAATCCTGATACCTGACACGGTCTCACCTCAAAAGTCGTCATCATATAGCGGTGATGAAGGTTGTTATCAAAGTGAATAGGCCTATGGCCAATTCACCATTTACAAATCTCAATAACTAATATCCAATTAAGGAGTAGTAAATTGGCGGGTAGAATCATCCCACCAGCGGCCATTTCCATTTTCTACTGTTAGCCGCCAGTAGTAATCGGTTGACGGGAATAACCCATTTAGTGGATGACTATTTCCACCTGTGCTCAAATTACTTCCAATGGAGTCACAGAAGTCCCAATTCCCCTGCACAACGCCACCATCCACTAGTCCCCAACACACCTTCCACGTGGTGTTTGTTCCATTGTCATAAACCATCCATTCAACATCAGCCTTGGTAGTCGTAACATTACTTGCCACCTCAAATTTAGTTTCAGGGTTGTATTCATTTACCCATCCACGGAGAGGGTCGGTATTCCAAACTGGTAAGTGGTCAACAGCATTCTGGGTTGGTTCGGTAATTGGGAATCCCCAGGCGGCAAGGAATGAGGTCATGTTGTAACCGGTTTTTATCGAGATCCATTTTGCATACTCATTGAATTCTGCTGAGTCCCCAGATGGCTGGGTTGTAAGGTTGTAATAGTACTCTTGATAGGCCGCAGTAATTGGTTCCCAACCGAATTCTTCTTGGATTTGGAGATAGGTTTCTAGTGCCGTCCAAACACTCCATTGGGAGATTTGTGAGCCTCCTGAAAAATAAGTTTCAACCCGGTTTATCATACTCTGAGTGTTCAATGCACTATGTCCTGCTCTCAGGTCTTTTCCAACCAACTCAGTCATCAGTTTTACCGAATGAATATTGCATGTTGTTTCTGTAGTTCCGGGGAGGGTTGATGACATCCATTGGTGGTTATGTCCTAATTCATGGAACATCCCCCAATCCCCATTAGCTCGCATGTAACTTCCGTTCACCACGCCGCTGACACTTGCTGTGTGGGCCATGAAAGGGTATCCTGAATGCATCCAACCTGCCGAAATTTGCACATCAAATACTGCTCTTTCAACTCGAGGCCAAGGCGTGTATCCACTGAGATTATGTTCCATTTGCAGGGCCTCATCCCAGAAATCCATGGTTTCGTTGGGGTGGTCAAGATTTCTGATGTAAGATGATGGGACCGTTAGAATGAACCAATCAGATTCAAGTTCTGCGATTGGCGCCGGTGAATTTCTTAGCACCATGTTCCAATGTTGAACATTTGTTACTCCGTGAATATAGCGTGGCATGTCAACAGCATTTTCGATTGTGACATTGAAGTCTCCGAATGTTGAGCCTGCCGGGATAGTCACATAAATTGGTCCGCCAAAGGAGTTACCAACTTGCATTGATGTGTTCTTGACAGACCACCCACGAGTGATTTTTGGATGCCTGTCAAGGGTTGACTTACCCCATAGGGAATCAGAATGTGCGCCGATTAGAATTGAGGCGCCCTGGCTCACCATAGATTGTGGGATTGTGATATTGATGACTTCTCCAGCAGGTGCATACATTCCGGTTGCCATTCTGCCCGAAGACCTTGCATTTGCATAACCAAATTGACTTGGCAAACCTGCAAAAGTTCCGTTAATCAATACGGTCCTCAGAGGCCTAGGAGAGGTTGGGTTGACTGAACCTGGGAACGAACTGTGTGAAGGATGAGGCTCAAGTTCCTCTGCTGGTAATTTGAGCATTAATTGCTCTTGGATATTGAGAATTAAATCATCAACTTCATCGGCATTCATTGTGTATTGGTTGTTTGAGTCAATATGAATCCAGCCAGTATCGTTACTCATCTTGCGTAGGGAATTCCATACACCGGTGTAATCTAATGGTAGATTGGAGACACATAGTGAGACCGTTTTAGCACCGATAGTAGCATCATTTTGGGTCATCATTTGAGTACCACCCACATGGTCAACGATAAGAGGAAGTGCGCCATGCAATCTGTAAAGGTCACCCCATTCATTGGCATTCACTGCAAAGGTGGCAGAACCTGATGATGTAGATACAAATAGCCCGGTAGATTTAGCAATTTTATTTCCTGGATAATTGTGTGCAGCATCACTATTTGAGTACGACCAATACCATGCGTGACCACCCATGATTAATCCTCCACCATCTTCTAACCAAGCAGTTATGGCGAGGTTTTCGCTGTCAGAATATGAGTTCCAGAATTCAGTCACAAAACAATCCAAGTTTACTAGGTCTGCAGTCGTGGCACTCGTTACTACCGCGTAACCCTGTGAAAGCAGCGTATTCTGCCAGCCGTTGAAGGATGATTCTAGCCCAACAGTTTTTCCATTACCATCACAAACCCAATCAAGCGCATTGAGGCTTAGATTGGCACGATTATCACTTCCAGTTCTTGCAACCATTGTTTCATGGCCATAGCCGACAATCCTACCTTTACCGGCGTGCGAAGCAGATGAAATAGGACGGTTATCCCAGTCAATTCCAAGACTAAAAGACCATTCACCTATTGGGAGAATAAGTGAAGGCCAAGCCCCACCATAATCAACAGTACCGATTGGCCGCTTGGTTAATTCATTGTGATCTTGTGCTAAATCATGGATAGCGAAGGTCAGATTCAATTCTAATTCACCTCCTGAATTGTTAGCCCAAATGGTGTGGGTTGTCCAAGCGTGGCGAGATAAGTTAAGCCCATCTCTTCCTATTGGAGAACCAAAGATTGTACCATTGGTTGGAGATATGAATAGCCCGTCAGGTAGTGATGGCTCCACTTCCCAAGTATCAATTGATGGTCCGTTGTTGATTGCTGAAATTGAAACCGAGTTATTCGCTTCTAGAATATGTTCTAATCCTCCATCCCAAGAGATATTATTTGGTGTCATGTTGGCGATTCTGATGTCCAGCCAAGTTGAGAAAGAACCTCCTGTATTATTAGCCCAAATGGTGTGATTGACCCATGGTGTTATTTCGTCAGCACTACCTCCTAGTGTCCCGTTTTGGGTATCAAGTTGTAGTCCGGATGGAAGGGGTGGTTCAATACTCCACGAGACAGCTGTACCGCCACTTGTTGTTGGCGTAACATTCAGTGTTGATACGCCAAATACTAGGTCAAAATCTTGGCTACCGTAATCAATGGATTCAACTGGTTTATCATTGACTGTTATTTGTAAAATTATTGCTGCGTATCCTCCTGAATTATTGGCATAAACAAAGTGTGCTGAGCGCTCGTAGAGGGCATCAGGGGTCCCATATATCCGTCCTGTAACATATGAAATGTTCAGCCCTGATGGTAGTGCTGGGTCAACTTCCCAACTCAATACATCTCCTCCATTGTGACTAGGGCTCATATCATTCATTTGCTCTCCAAGAGTGAGAAACAAATCTTCTTCAAGATAGGTGATTAAACTAGGTGTTTGGTCGTGCACAGTGATGGTTATCTCAGTTGAATCACTCCCTCCATCGTTACTACCTGTGATCGTGTAAGTTGTGGCTGGCATGAGGGTAGTAGGTGCGCCAATAATTGCCCCATCATCACGTAATTCAAGCCCTGGTGGCATCGGCGGACTGGATTCCCAAGAGGTCGGTTCGCCCTGTTCATAATCAGCGAAAATAGTGAACGGGTTGCCTTTGGTTAGAATGTGCGTTGATGGTAGGTAGTTCAAAGAAAAAGGTGCCATATCTACCACTATTACCTCCAATGAGAGGTTTGTTGAACCGCCTTTGTTGGTGACTTCTACATCGCATGTTGTTATGCCAATTTCATTGGCTATGATGTCCCATGATGGTTCGTTATCACCTTGTCCTTGACGTAATTGGGCAGCAGAATCAGAGCAGTTGATGGCGAATACAAATGTAGGGTCACCTTCAATGCTCCAGTTTAGCCCAGTGATCGAGCCGAGATTAACTTGTATCGTATCCGATTCAAAAGATGCATTACTTGGTGGTATGATATTATCACATCTAATTACAACAGACAAATCATCTCCAAAGATTTCACGCTGATTATCAGCGCAAATAATTGGCTGGGTTTTGTTTCCTTCATCAATGGGTATCGTGGGTGTATCATTTCCTTGGTCGGTTGGTGGTGAATCGGGGGTTCGATTAATCAAATAGAATCCAGCACCCCCCAAACTAACTAGCAAAAGCAGTGCTGAAACAGCAATTGCAAGCCCCGCATTTCCATCTGCCATTGTAAATGGCAGTAGCGAGTAGGTCAATATGATGCCGCCGTATCGGACATTGACGAAGATGCGTGTGGCAGTGACGGGAGCAGCCGGATTAATCGGCGGAGTGGTCTTTGACAAGTTAGTCACAGACGGGCACGAAGTGATAGGAATTGACCGCCCACATGATGATTGGATGGAGGCGGGCAGGAATACCGATGATACAACTGCACCAAGCCGCGTCACCCATCACTTTGACTTAGCAGAAGCAACAGATTCAGATTGGCAGATGATGCTTGACGATTGCGAATTAGTAGTCCATTTAGCAGCAGATGCAAACCCCTCAAATAGCGATGAGAGTATGTTGAGAAACAACATTTTGGTTTCAACGAATTTAATGCGTAATGCTCAGGTTGCAGGTGTACGACGAGTGGTGTTATCCTCATCTGGTCTTACTCAGGTTGGACTTGAGAGTGAACTCTTGCCAGGAGGTTCTCTTGAGGGCCAACTTATCGGGGTGGGCCACGGCACTTCTACGACTAGCACATACGGTGAATCCAAGGTGTTCGTTGAGAGACTAGGCCAGTATTACTCGAAAGGGCATGGGATTGAATGTATTGTCGTGAGAATTGGAACTGTAATTCCCAATGAGTCTGAGCATTGGGAAAGAGGCGGTAGACTCCAAGCAACTGCATTTTTACAAGCAGATGTCGCACACTTCTTTGCTGCCGCAGTGCAAGTTGATTTCTCTTCTTGGGATTCGCAATCTTGCGAGGGCCATCCAAATGTCCCAGGATTCCTTTTGACTGCTGCTCAATCCGATTCACCTGCCCGGTTCATCGACTTAGAACCGGGTATTACTGCTCTTGGTTGGACTCCGATAGAGTGGCCAAGTGGGCCGGAGAATCTACCATGAATTCGTGGCTTAATTGGTGAGATAATGAAAGGCCCATTCACACTCGGAATTGATGTTGGTACTAGCGCCACAAAAGTGCTACTGCTAGATGATTCAGGCGAATGGGAAATGGGCTCTTGGCCAACTTCTGAGAGTATCTGGGATAATCTCCAGCACTGGCTTTCGGGCCGGGGCGAATCTGTTGTAAGGGTCGGTATTACTGGACATGGCCCATCTGCTATTGTGATTCGAAATGGAGAGGTTATTGGATCCAATATATCATGGTTTGATGATTCCTTAGAAGGATGTGAACGTGAGGTGACAAATGACCACATTTTGACTAGTAGCAGGGCATGGGTTCCATCCCGCTTAGCCCAATGGGAAAAGGAGAATGGCCCGATAGGTGATGGCGTTCCGGTACAACTCAAAGACCTGCTTAACTGGGAATTAACTGGAGCGGTGGGTCGTGATACACGCTCCATGCGGGGATATTCAGGTGAAGGAAATTTCTTCCATCCTGATGAGGTAATCGGCCTTGTCAATAACGCTGGCTCAAAGATTTCTGAAATTAGTATTGGCGCTGAGGTAATTTGTGGCTGTGACGATTTAACAGCAGGTGTATTGGGGCTAAATGCCAATCAAGGAGATTTGTTTAATCTCGCAAATACTAGTGAACATGTTGGCCTAGTTGGTGGCCAGCCGATGGAGGGATTGAGCTGGTTACCTCCAATTGGGACATTACCATCACTTTGCTATCTTTCAACATCAACAGGAGGTAAAACACTTGCAGAAAAGTTCAACGTTCAACCGAGTGCAGAAGCGGTGAAAAACTTCATTTCCCAATTGGAAAATGAAAAAAACACTGGAATTAGTAATGATGTTAAGGCCCCAGCATGGGCTGCAATTAGAGAAATAAACCAGCCAATTGAGGAGGTTAGGGATATGTTCCAAAGTAGTGAGATGTTGATTGGCGGTGGCTTGGCATTAATTCCACAAATCGTTGAATCAAGGGGGGCGATACTTCGTGCTGGTCAAGAGGTCAGTGTTTTGGGTGTGGCCAAACTAGCCCAGCGCCCACTGGCAGTGATATTTGGTGCAGGTAAAGTAGGCAGAGGTTTCCTAGCCCAACTACTGTTACGAGCAGGTTGGCGAATTCACTTTGTAGACTCAAATTCAGAGTTGGTAAATGCGCTGAAGATTGGCAATTATGCAATCAGCAATTTGGCTACTGGTGAAGTCGATATAATTTCAGAATATACGGTCTCTATTGATGAGTGGAGATTGGAAGAGGCATCACTCATTCTTACATCATTAGGTGCTAATGGTTTAGCAAATTGGGCGCAATCTGTTTGTGATATTGATAGAGAAATTGACATCATATTAGCTGAGAATCATCCTGCTCCTGCTAAACTAGTAAGGGAGCACATCATTAGTTCAAAAGTCGGAGTCGCTCAAGCACAGGTATTACGCTCCTGTATTGAGCCAACAGCACAACAGGTAGCAGATTTTGGTCCTCTAATTGTTCAAGTTCAAGATCATTGGACATTACCCCTTGACGCTGATGCACTTATTCACCCTGAATTAGTCTCAAGTGTTCCTGGATTTGAAGCCAAACCTAACTTTTCAGTAGAGTTGACAAGAAAATTGTACACCTACAATGCAATCAATGCAGCAGTATGTTATCTTGGAGCAGAAAGAGGATATGTTTGGTTAAGTGATGCTGCAAATGATTCACAAATTGCCGAGTTAGCGACTCAAGTAGGAGTTGAATCATCGGCTGCTTTGGTTGCAGAATTTGGATTTGATGAGGGTGAACAGCGAGATTGGTCGGGCATGGCTTTGACCAAATATCAGGATGTAACCATTCGTGACCCGATTGAAAGAAATGCTCGAGACCCGATTAGGAAATTGGGTTTACATGACCGCATCTTAGGTCCACTACATTTGTGCATCAAACATGGTTTGCCGCATGATGCCTTAATTCAAACAATGAAGAGTGCTCTTAACTACAGAGAACCAAGCGATTCAGCAGCGATAAAATTGGGTGCATTTGTTGATGAATTTGGTGCTTGGGGCGCGCTACAAAAAGTTGCACGTGGTCTCGATGATTCTCTTGTGAATTACATTGGTTGGTGATTTTTACAGATTTGCTCAATAGAATTGATAGGCAGACCGGTTAAACGAGGAACATGGCGCGGAAGAGGCGGGTGAAGAAGAGCGGGCCGGGCGGCCCTCCAAGTGGACCAGCATCGGGTCCTCCTAGTTCAAAATCTGGCCCACCTTCAAGAGGCCCTCCAAGTGGTTCTTCAAGAGGCCCCCCCGGTTCTGCAAGAAGTGGCCCACCAGTATCTTCACGAGGTCCTCCTAGTTCTGGGCCTAGTGCCCCTCCCTCTGGCCCACCGATGAGTGGTGGCCCTCCAGCAATGCCGCCAGCGGGTCCACCTGCGAGTACAGTTCCCATTGAGCCTGAAGAAGAAGATTTCAGCGCTGATGAAGATAGTGCCGAGGAAATTGAACAACACGATAAAGAAGAATCTGATGAGAATGCTGATGAAGAAGAAAACCTTGATTCAGATGACGAGGATAGTGAGGAAGAAAGCGCAGAACCCATCGAAATGGAAGATGCGTTAGCAATGGTAAGTGCCACTACTTCATCGGAATCAACTTCGATGCCGCCTATGGGCCCATCTAGCGGTCCACCTTCCGGCCCTCCATCTGGTCCATCAGGGCCTCCTTCTGGCCCAAGCGGCCCCCCGCAACCTCTCGACATGGCCGCTGCTTTCGGGGCAATTGGGATGACTCCCTTGAGTGACGATAGTGACTCAACAGAAGAGGAGTCCCCTGCTGACGAACCGGAACCAGAACCGGAACCCGAACCGGAACCAGAACTAGAACCCGAGCCCGAACCCGAATCTGAACCTGAAGAAGAACCTGAATCATCAGGTCCTACTGTTGAACATAATCAAGCAGACCCACGCGACGAAGTTGAGATTGAAATCATTGAAATTGGCGAATTATCTCCACTCCGAAAACCTCTGCGAAATGCGGCACCACCCCCTGCTGAACCAGTGCTTGAAACTCCAGTTTTGGAAGCAGCGAGTGAGATGGGTGAATCAAAGTTAGTTGGCCATATAGTGCCACACACTCATTGGGATAGGGCTTGGTACCTTCCTTTCCAGCAGTTTAGATACAAATTGGTTGAGATGGTTGATGACCTTCTTGATTTAATGGAGACAAATCCTGAATCCTTCCCTACTTTTGAGTTGGATGGCCAAACAGTAGTCATTGAAGATTATTTGGAGGTTCGTCCAGAAAATAGAGAGAGATTGATTTCACTTGTTGAATCGGGCCGATTATCAATTGGCCCTTGGTATGTTTTACCAGATGAATACATTGTAGGTGGCGAAGGACTTGTTCGCAATCTAATCGCTGGTAAGCGTGTCGCATTAGCTCATGGCGGATGCTCAAATGTCGGATATGTTCCCGACCCATTTGGACACGTAGGACAACTACCTGCAATCCTACAAGGATGCGGGCTTGACACTTTCGTATTCACTCGCGGGGCCGGTCCTTGGGTAGCAGAAGATGCCAAAGGAATATTCTATTGGCAAGCCGCTGATGGTGAAACTGAAGTCTTGGCTATTAAGCAGATACCAGACTATCCAAATCTAATGGCATGGGGCTTTGAAGATAGGCCTCTCGACCCTAAAAACTCACCAAATATCAACATAGATACAGCAATGGCAAAAATGGAAAGATTGCTTGACATGGCTAAAAAAACCTACAATTGGCGGCCAGAAGATATGTTGTTTGGCCAAGGTAGTGACCATACTGCACCACAAACAACCTTGCCGGAATTAATCACTGCAGCTAACGAACATTTCGGCAAAAAAATTCAATTTAAGCATTCATCTTTTTCACAATTCACAAGTGATGTGAAGTCATGGATAGGCCGTAAGAAAATGCACCGATACCAAGGTGAGTTACACGATGGATGGGACCGAAATATCCTATCAGGTGTGTTTAGTGCTCGGCTCTACCTAAAGCGTCTCAATGACCAAACGATGCGTGCCCTAACTGACCGAGTTGAACCACTTAGCGCGGCCGCACGTGCGTATGGTGGAAGGAATAGGCAAGAGCGCCTTAACTCTGCATGGCGCGAGGTCTTGAGGGCTCATCCACACGACGATGTTTGTGGTTGTTCAGTTGACGCTGTGCATGATGATAATGAAGTGATGTTCAAACACGCATCTGAAATTTCATCGATGTTGGTTGATGATGCGACTAATGATTTGAGTTCAGCTTTCAATCTGCACCATGTTGACCGTGATTCGGTCCCAATTTTATTACATAATCCTCTACCTATTGCTTGGTCAGGTACACTTTCTGTTGATATGGCATTACCGGCATATCGCTGTTATCTAGAAGCAGGTACGCCACTCAAAGTAGAGTTATCAAAGCCAGCAGATGGCTGCATTATACAGACAATGGCTGCTCTTACAGAGCCACAATTTGGATTACACGTACACGCTGATAGAGCAATCAATGTTGAGTTGCCTAGGATACAAGGTGCAGTACTAGTACACAACCTTCCACCAGGCATTCATGTGGCTCATATTCTTCCTGGACACGGTGCACAAAACTTGCCAGCAAAACCAGTCAAGACAGGTGGCCGACAAGGGCGCACCGACTGGATGGAAAACGGCCTTGTCCGAGTTCAATTTAGTAGGGATGGCCGCTTTGATGTAATTGATTCAGGCACCAAGCGGACTTACACTGGCTTAGGCAGATTGGAAAATTCTGAGGATGCTGGAGATTCCTACGATTGGTCCGCAGGAGGACATCCTGTGGAGGTAGGAACAGGGCGTGGCTCAAAGATGGAAAAGAGAGCGCAAGCAGTCGATACAAGAATTTGTGATTTGGATGGTTCCGACAAGCGTTCAACTTCAGTCACCCTGATGATGGAAAATGAGTGGTTGACAACAGTACTTCTTCAAGTGCATTGGTCGCTACCTAGTTCGTTTGATGACTCCACTCAAAAACGCTCTACTGAAGAGGATTGGGTGACTGTTGAACATTACATCACTTTGCGTACAGGCTCTAGATTAGTTGAGATTGAAACGATGATCAACAACACTTGTGAGGACCACCGGTTGAGGGTTTGTTTGCCAACTGGATTGAACCCCAAAAAGGTGTGGAGTGGAGGGGTGTACGATGTGCTCTCAAGGTTAACGAGCATTCCTCACGAGAGTGATTGGGAACAACCATCTGTACCTACCCAGCATTTCAGTCAGTTCGTGGCTATGCAAGACCGAGTTGGTGGTTTGGCAGTAATTGCGCCCGGCTCCAACGAATATGAGGTCGCTAAGACAGATGGTAAAGATGGATTTGATTTACGAATTACCATGCTCAGAGCTACTGGCTGGTTGAGTCGAGATGGATTTGCTAGCCGTCGAAATCGTGCTGGCCCCTGTTATCCAGCACCTGGCGCTCAGTGTCAAGGGCAATCATGGATGCGTTGGGGGGTTCTGCCTTACGAAGGCATGTGGGCACAAGCGGGTGTGCATGAATCCGCTGAGAAATTTGCCGCGCAGGCGACATTGTTACCAGCACATGGAAAACCACAACTCAATGGCTTCTTTGATGACCCACTCTCTACAGGAATCCGTGGCCGCTCAGCGGCACTGATTCGATTTGTTGGTGATGGTCCGCGACCTTTGTTGTCAGCTTGTAAGCCAGCCGAAGATGGTGATGGCACAGTAGTTAGGATTCACAATCCAACCAAACATGATTGGACAGGTAGAATCGAGACTGACTTACCGCTGTTTGAATGCAATGAGTGCGACATGATGGAAATTATTGGTAAAGCGGTAGATATCACTGACCAAGGCTGGAATATTACCATCGGTTCAAAGAAAATTGTAACCTTCCGTTTCAAGTGAGGTCGCAATATGGTGACAAAGGATGAGTTATGGCGATATTTTTCGCCTGATTACGTAATTGCTCGCCAGCGTTTCCTTGACGCTGCTGAGCAAGCGGGAGCAAAAGTCACATCCATTCCAATTTCAGTTCGTGGACCTTCCGATGAAATTCTTACAATCGATGTTGCCTATATCGGTGTGGAGAACCCCTCGCGAATGCTCATCCATACCAGTGGGGTCCATGGAGTGGAGGGGTTTCCTGGAAGTGCAAATCAAATTAGGTTGTTAGAGCGTTTATCAGCAGGTGAATTACAAGTCCCTGATGATACTGGTTTGGTAGTGGCACATTCAATTAACCCCTACGGATTTGCATGGTTAAGGCGTGTAAACGAGGATAACGCGGACTTGAATCGAAATTTTCTACCACCCGGTGAGCCTTACGCTGGTGAGCCGGATAGGTATCATGAATTGGATGGGTTCCTAAATCCACGCACCTATAAATCACCACTTGATATGTTCACATTGAGAGCGGCATGGGTGATGCTTAAGATGGGATTCAATGTTGCAAAACAAACCATTGCTGAAGGACAATTCGAAAGGCCAAAGTCAATGAATTATGGTGGCCATCAAATGTCTGAAGGGCCAAAACTTTGGTTAGAATATCTGACAGATGTGTTGCCAAGTGTAAAGCGGGCAGTATGGATTGACTTCCACACGGGATTGGGGCCATTTGGCGAAGATTCATTGCTTGTATCAAATGAATTAGGAGAGGAGTCTTTCTCTTCGCTGACAACTCGTTATGGTTCAAGAATACAGCCATTAGACCCTGACGCCGGAGTGGCTTACCGTATACGCGGCGGTATGCTTGAAGGGTTAGCAGCACGATTTACTGATATTGATTGGACATTGATTACTCAAGAGTTTGGGACTTACAAACCAGTCAAGGTAATCAAAACATTACGGGCTGAGAATAGAATGACTCAATGGTCAAATATTGGGAAGCGGGAAAGACTTCACTCAACGGAGCGCCTGATGCTGGTGGAAATTTTCAGTCCCAAATCTGACAAATGGCGAGTAATGATCATGGATAGAGGCCAAGCGCTGATTGATGATGCTCTAGCCGACCTTTGATTTTCGGTAAATCCAAGCGTCGGGTTGATGAGATGGGGCGTTTCCGAAGGGTTGTGGCTCGGAAGGTAGTGGCTCGCGCTCCAGTGCGACTAGACTTTGCAGGTGGGTGGACAGATGTTTCACCTTACACCCATGATGTTGGCGGCGAGGTTGTCAATCTAGCCATCAACAAGTATGCTACAGCGACTCTAGAGGTGGATGATGGTGGCATTCTATCAGTCTCATACACTTGTGAGGTCCCGGTAGGTTCCGGATTAGGTACTACAGGTGCAATCAATGTTGCATTAATGGGTGCTATCGGCGCCATGGAAACTGATGATATTGGGCGCAAGGCATTAGCAGAACAGGCCTTTCAATTTGAGTCGCTTTTAGGAAATAAAGGCGGGCGCCAAGACCAATGGGCGGCAAGTCACGGCGGCTGGAATCATCTGATGTTCATGCAGGATGATGTTGAGGAAATGCCGCTTGTTCCTCTGACATCATCAACCAAGTGGTTGCAAAGACAGTTGGTGGTGGTTAATTCCAATATAACTCACGTTTCAGGGGAACTTCACAAGAATGTCTGGGAAAGATATGCGGCAGGTGACAAAGAGGTTGAAGAAGGCCTGATGGCGATACGTCTTTCGGCCAGAGTTATGGCTAAAGCAGTCCAACAAGATAGACGCGATGAGTTCATCGCTTCTCTCCATGAGGTATGCAGAGGGGTTGACCTGCTTGACAAAGGGCTTCACGACCCTTTCCGTGAAGTAGTGGACCCACTTCTTTCAAGCAAGGAAGTATTGGCTTGGAAGGCTCTTGGTGCAGGTGCTGGCGGTTGTGCTATGCTGTTGTGCAATCTTGGGAAACGTGAGGCAGTTGAGGCCGCTTGTGAAGCGGCCGGTTGGAGTCTACTTGAGTGGGCACCTGATATGGATGGACTGACAATCACTGCCAACTGAGACCATCAATTTTTGTTGATAATGTTGAGATGGTCGGTGCTAGTGCACTGACAATTTCAGCCTGCCATTGTGCTACTGCTGAAGCATTCTTCACTGGATTTGTTTGCTCCAATTGACGAGCGACTAGGAGGGGCCAGCGACCCATTGAAGGTGGCCAAAGTTGCACATCCCCTTGCAAATTATCTATGTGATGCGGGGTTGCTTCATGTGACCAAATCGGGTCACTTGCTAGTTTTGTCAAAGCCCCTCTTTGTGAATTGCAAAGAGCAACCGTCCTTAGCGCATCAAGTCGATTCGGTCCCTCTTCATCAGGCCGGTCTAGTTCGCCGGGCGGAGCCCGTTCAAAAAGCAGAAATCCATGTTTGTTTTCAGGTGTATCAGGGTGCCATCCAATTCCTGCAAAGATTGTGAAAAGGCTCTCCCATGCCTCTGGGGCCCGAATGTACCACCCCATTCGGTCGGGCTTGTTGTCAACTTCTAGATGCCATGTCCAATCAGTCAAAAGTGGGCTTAGAGCATTACGGATTTGACCCAGAAGTATACGCACTTCTAGTTTTGAGTCCCCTGTTTCTACAGTTGGCGGCCCAATTTTTACCGCCACAAAAGCACTCATAGTAAGGCCGAGGTCTTTTGGACTAATTGACCAGCGATGTTCTCCTAATCTTTTTGGCCCATCATTCATTTGAGTTGGTTCCATAGTCCAGCGGTGGATGCTCTTTTCCCCATCATCTCCTACTCCTAATCGGAAACTGATTCTGTTATCGGCAAGTGTCAATGCACCATCATGTGTTGTGAATTTCAGGTCACCTTGTGGGTCTGGAGAGTGACTCCCTGGGTAAGGATGGTCATCGAAGTCAAGTTCTTGCCAGAGGCGAGTGAACAAGGCTTTCTCCATGGGTGGGCGAGGGGCTGCTTACTGATTATCATACCTAATCTAGACATCTCAACGGGTTGAGTGGTGTATTCTCAAGGTTTTCTAAAATGACATGTTTTGCATCCTGTCTTTCGAGTGGTGTTGGGCTGAGAGATGAAGTATCTAGAAGGTCATTCCAGATGGATTCTGAAAGGGTTGCAAAGTTGACTGCGAAGCGGTAGGAATTGAGAATAAATTCCGCTTTTGGATGGTTACTGAATCGTCCGCCTTCGAACAGCGCTTCTGCGCGGGTGAGTTGAGTGCGGGCAATGATAGAGGCGAAGGCTCGGTCAGCTCGGAGGTTGTCGGCAAGCCCTGCTTTTTCTACTAAATTTGTGACATGTGCACATGCACCAGGGACAAAAGTGTCGTCTCTAAACCAGTTTTCTGATGGCATCCAAACTTGTTTGGCTATGTCTTGGAATGTTTGCAGGTATCGTAGGTGCAGAACTAAGTCGCTACTCATTTTGATGAGTGTTGCTAATGAAAATCGTGATTCTTGCTCGTCAAATCCTGATTGTTCTAGGAATTGGTCTAGTATTTCATCTGGGTCACGATTTGGGTTGTCGGTCAGGGCGATTACTGCGTAAGCATTCATTTCTGACCAGAAGTCATCAGAAGCGTGGTCTGCTGACCAGCCACCACCGCGGGGAATGATGTAGGAGCCAGCCCAGTTTGGCGGTGTTGAGTTGGCAAGTCCGGCGGTCTTCGGCTCGTCAATTTCGGAGAAACCTTGGGAGAGCGAATGACCGAGCCAGTTTGGCACAAGACCGAGGAACTCGTATTCACGTTCACATTGGAATTCGATTAGGCGTGGTGGGCCATCAAGTTCGATGGAATTATTCCACGGTTGGTGCCGCCAGTAGTCAGTTGCTGTATGCTTAACTGATACTACTAGTCTCGTATTGTCATTCCAAGTGGCTAAAGCGGCTGATTGTTGCTCAGAATCTGCATGGAATCCATCATCACCTAAATCCCACATTCTGAGTATGCAATACATTCCCAATTGCTCACAAACAATCTCTTCAAGTTCTGATAAGATACGTTGCAGTGCTCCGATTCTACCTAATCTTTTACACACATCACATTGGCAAGAGAATGGGTTTATTCGACTCGCCCAAGGGTCCGTTTCAAACGCTTCACCAAAGCGAAAAATAATTCCTTTCAAGTCAGGGTATTGATTAAACAATGCGTGTAAATTAGTGTTTAATGAGCGCCATATTTCATCATCATGTGGACAACCTCCACTACTTTGTGCAACCTCTGTTGGCAGGGTGAAAAGGTCTTCCATTACCCAAGAGTCAAGGCTAGATTCCAATGCCTCATTGATACGCTCATTTAGTTCTGAAACCCGCTGAGAAACCTCTGAAGGTGTGGCATTTCCCATGACAAGAGATAGGCAACCAAACAGTTGGTCGGCAACCACCAAATCGGTGAACCCGCGTTCAGAGAGGAATGCTGGGTTGCGCCAACGAGTAGTAATTCCTGCTTGATTTGGTGGGTCGTGGACGTATGCTATTTTCATCCGCTGACTGTTTGATGGTTCGCCAATCTCATTTACAGTCACATTACCACCTCAATATCGGAATGGAAAGTCCATCCCATTTCAGAAAATGCAGGGGCTGCGATAGTAGGGAAATCTGGATTGGGTATGATACCGAAAATTGAGCCACCTGACCCGCACTGCTTAGCGCACGAGCCAAGTGAGCGGGCCAACTTAACAGCATCAAGAGTCTCTCCTAGAGCCTCTTCACCAAACAGTTCACGACGCAAATCAAAATTTGTGTCAATCAATGATACGAAAGCAGTGGAGTCTCCACTGCCAATTGCTTGAAGTCCATCATTTGCGCAATCAGCGAGGTGCTGGATAATTTCAATCATTTCCGCATCTTGTTGTTGCCATCGCTCAGCAATACCGGAATGTGTTTTTCCAGAATCTTCTCCACTTGGAGCGTGTGCAACCCATAACAAGGGGAAGTTCTCAACATTGAGTTCGGTGTAATCTCCATAACCCCTATTTGTCATCAATTCTTTATCAAAATCCATGTGTAACATGCAGCCATAAGCCTGCGGTAAACGATCTTGGAGTCCAGCAACCATACCCAGTTCTTCAGTCTCAATTTTCAATACCAACTCGGCTAATTCTCGGGCGCTGATTTTGTTCATTGGGATATCGTGAAATGCCATCAATGTCAGCATGAATGCAGTCTCTATTGCTGAAGAACCAGAAAGTCCAACTCGATAGGGTATGGTAGTTTCAACTTCTGCTTTGAACTGAGCAACGGTGCGTCCGAAGTGTTTCTCAAAAATAGCGATAGTAGGTTGCATGATTCTCTTCAACCCCGAATCATCAGGTAATTCGTATGGTGTATCATCCGTATTCAGTGGTGAGAGTGTGACAGTAGCTTGCCAATTCCAGACAGGGGTCGAAATACAGGCGCCAAAATAACCGTCTGACGGGTTTCCTAGTAACCCAATTCTAGCCGGAGTAGAGCACGAGACGCGGTTAGCCACAATGTTCGCTCGGTGGTTACTACACATGAATTGATGCCCGATTCGGCTAGTGTGGTCAAGCCAGGGGTAAATCCATGAATGGAATAGATGGCCCAATCAAATGATGTGGGGAGTGATTCCAGCCGCTGGTCGTGGCAGTAGAGTCGCTGATGACCATGTTAACGGTTGTAAGGAATTGATTGAAATCAATGGCCGCACTATGCTACAGCGCACAATAGACGAATTACGTGCGGCAGAAGTAGATGGAATCGTAATTGTCACATCAGCAAACAAACCAGCAATCAAAACCAGCCTAGAAGAGTCTGGTGAATTAACGCGAGGCGACATCAAATTTGTTGAACAAGCCGAGCCAAATGGGCTGGTGGATGCAATATCACAAGCAATTCCAATTTGTGGAGAAAATATGCTTGTGGCCACGCCGGACAACCTTTACCTTCGTCATCCTTGTCCAGCATTCGAACTTTTGCGAGTTCATGGGACATCTCAGAGATGTGTGATTGGCGTGGTGCCCGTGGTCAGTCCTTGGGGTGAAATGCTTGGCGATACTGGGCGGGTCGATTCCCTTTACAACTCAAAAAATTCAGAGCACCGTGCTTTGAGCGGCATTCTTGAAAAGAGGAAAACCAAACCCTTCCCCCTAACTGTTCCTCCGCGCTGGAGAT
>LWDU01041010.1_pt1 | contig 38778 bp, 40 predicted proteins | sample 727161 | NCBI WGS metagenome assembly LWDU01 (sample SAMN04566230, study PRJNA314399) | hydrothermal vent metagenome | isolation source: deep sea hydrothermal plume seawater | place: Mexico: Gulf of California, Guaymas Basin | collected 2004-07-11
ATGACTTGTGGATTATCCGGTTTAATCAGAGGTTTGCTGAGGATTTGTGCATAACCATCCCAGTTTAACAGCGGGATGCAATTATCCAGCACTTTTACGGCAAGTCGGGCTTTAAGCCGGGTGTTAATCTTTAGCTGCTGTTTAAATTCACTTAATTCCGGTTCGGATAAGATAATTTCACTACAACCATAGGGATCGTTCAGGATTTCTACTGTGGTCAATGGTTCCCTGTATAGCTGCTTGATAAGCACTTGCTGTAAATATGGAAACTCTACTTTCAGTGGAACTGAGACAGTTTCAGCCTGTGCCAGTTGAGTAGAAAATAGCAAAAACAAGGCAGCAATTCTGTATGGGAGAGATGATATAAACTTTGCGGCCATGATTGCTGTTTGTTTTAATCTATTAAGTCTTTGTAGTCCACATGGAGCTCGGCGGAATGTCGGGGACGCGATGTAACAGTTTCCCGTATTACGCAAGCTTCATACGAGCTGCACTGGATATAAGTTAATCTAGCTGAATAGTACGGCCTTGCTGAGCTGATTCCAGTGCACCAAGAATAAGCGCGCAGTTATCCTTTGCATCCTGCAGTGATAAACGTAGCGATCGCTTATTCAGCACGCAATCACAAAAATGTTCGACTTCCAGAGTGAAATGATTAGCCGCATCTAACTGCTCGGTGTGTTCTTCCCCTGTATTGCTAGTCCAGGAAATAACCGGCATTTCATCTTGTTTTGCCCAGACATTATGGCATTTGATCCCACCTTTAGTACCGATAATTTCATATTCGGCTCGGCGAGCATGTTCAAAACCAAAACTGAACTGCGCATATTTACCATCGCCAAAATCAATAATCCCGCTACAGCTGATATCGGCGTCATGTTCATTATGTTTGGCCAGGGCAGTGACGGCTTTTGCCGGAGTGTCACCAAAATGGAGTCTGGCAGTATGAATGGCATAGCAACCAATATCCCACATGGCACCGCCACCGTATGCAATACTTCGATCTATACGATAAAGTCGGGCGGGTTGCATAGGATAGGCGAAGCAGGTACGAACTGAGCGGACTTCGCCGATAGCACCGGAACTAATGATTTCCTGTATGCGTTGGTGCTGAGGATGGAAGCGATACATAAAGCCTTCCATTACGCAGACCTGGTGCTTTTCCGTAGCGGCCTGAATAGCCTCAATATCACTAATGCTTAAAGCCATCGGTTTTTCGCATAACACATGCTTGCCATGCTCTATGGCGCGTAAAGCCCACTGTGCATGCTCTTGATTTGCCAGGGGTATATACACGGCCTGGATATCCGGGTCTTTGAGTAATTCAGCAGGGTCATTGTACAGGCGCACATTTTCTATGCCTGGAGCATATTGTTCTAGTATAGCTTCTGCAGCGCCTGGTCTGCGGCTGGCTATGGCAGTCAGCTCGCTATTGCTGGCAGCGATGATGGCTGGCATGAGTTGTTGGTTGATGCGCGCAGCACCGAGAATTCCCCAGCGTACTTTACTTTGTTGCGACATGGTCTGACCTTACTTAGATGGAAATTAAGGCCAAGTATATACGCAGTGAGGGAGAAAATGTAGGCTGGATTAGTTTTTTATTGCGCAGCATTAAAAAACGTAATCCGGCAATAGATTGTTGAACCTATGTGAAGTTTAAGCAATGCGGGAAAGTTGTTTGTGCAAATTCAGATAAGGCATCTGAAAACTTTTGAATATCTTTCAGGAAAAAAAATACCAGAGCAATCTATACAGAAAGTCTGGTATTTTTTGATAATCCTTGAAAGGATTATTATGCCATTGCGCGGACTTTAATATTTAGTCTGCTTTTATTTCTTGCGGCTTTATTCTTGTGAAGAAGTCCTTTGTTCACTGCTGAGTCGATAACTGGAACGACTGTTGCATAAGCTGTTTTTGCTTGTTCTACGTCACCAGATTCTACTGCAGCAATAACTTTTTTGATGTATGTACGTAGGTTGCTACGTTGTCCTGCATTGCGAACGCGGTTTTTTTCTGACTGACGTGCGCGTTTTCTTGCTTGAGCTGTATTAGCCATGATGCCTCGGTTATTGCGATTGGTATTTTAAAACCGCATATTGTCCTTTTAAATGCTATGATTGTCAATCTTTTAATAGCAGGAATATGAGTCTTGAGCCGTAAACTATTCAAATCGACCGCTATCGTTAGTAGTATGACTATGATTTCACGTATCCTGGGCTTTATCAGAGACATGCTGTTTGCACGCCTGTTTGGTGCTGACTCGGGTACTGATGCGTTTTTTGTTGCCTTTAAAATACCTAATTTTCTACGCCGTTTATTTGCCGAAGGCGCTTTTGCCCAGGCATTTGTACCGGTACTCTCGGATTATAAAGAACAGGGTGGTAAAGCTGCACTGCGTCATTTTATAGATCGTACCGCTGGAACACTAGCACTTATTTTAATGCTAACGACCATTATCGGTATGTTAGCTGCACCTTATTTAATTATGGTCTTTGCCCCGGGTTTTTCCTGGGAGGGCGAGCAGTATGAGCTGGCAGTGCAGTTGTTGCGTATTACGTTTCCTTATTTATTTTTTATTTCCTCGGTCGCCTTTGCCGGAGGGATATTAAATACCTATGGTAAATTTGCAATTCCTGCTTTTACGCCGGTATTCCTTAATATCTGCCTGATTTCTGCGGCGATCTGGCTTGCGCCATTAATGCCTCAACCAGTTGTTGCTCTGGCTTTTGGTGTGTTTGTTGCCGGGGCTGTGCAGCTGATTTTTCAGTTTCCTGCTTTGCGCCAACTCGGTCTGGTGCCGCGCCTGCGCTTTGGCTTTAGAGATCCTGGGGTCAAGCGGATTATGAAGTTGATGCTGCCCGCTTTATTCGGTGTCTCAGTAACGCAGATTAACTTATTACTAGATACCTTGCTGGCTTCATTTCTGGCAACTGGAAGTATTTCTTGGTTATATTATTCAGACCGCTTGGTCGAGTTTCCTCTGGGCGTTTTTGGTATTGCTCTGGCTACAGTTATCTTGCCAAACTTATCCAGAAACCATGCAGCAGAAAATACCGAAGCATTCTCCAGGTCATTGGACTGGGGCTTAAAACTGGTCGTTTTAATAGGTGTGCCGGCCTCTTTAGGTTTACTGATGCTGGCCGAGCCGATAGTCTCGACTTTATTTCAGTATCATCATTTTGGTGTTAATGATGTGACCATGACCGGGCGCAGTCTAATGGCTTATGCTCTAGGCTTATTAGGCTTTATATTGGTCAAAGTACTGGTACCCGGGTTTACTTCGCGCAAGGATATGAAAACACCGGTACGCTTCGGGATTTATGCAGTGGCCGCCAATATGATTTTAAATCTTGTTCTGGTTTTTCCGCTGGCGCATGCTGGACTTGCTTTAGCTACTTCGCTGGCGGCGTTTTTTAATGCCAGTTTATTATTGTTTGCGCTGCTCAAAACTAAAATTTATCGACCTTCCCAAGGCTGGCGTTTGTTGTTGTTACGTATTACCCTGGCTGCTTCTGCAATGGCATCATTGATCTACCATTGCGTTGATAACAGTCTCTGGCACGGCTGGGGGTTAGTCGATCGTGCCTGGCATCTGGCGATGTGGATTGCTATTGCAGCCACCTTGTATGCTACTGTATTGTTACTATCTGGCTTAAGATTAAGACATTTGTCAGCCAACACCATTCAAACCAATAAGTAGGGCGGCACTTTAGTCCGCTGATATAGCACGACAATTCGGGCTAAAGCACCTCCCTACAGGTTGTTATATTTAGGAATGAGCACGAAATAAAGTAAACAACTAAATTCGGAAGCGAGGGTTTTAGCCCTCGCTTCCAAGTTGCTCAAGTTATTTCATTCACACTCCTTAACTATAAAAATAATAAAGAGCACACGATATGACTAAAGCAAAATTAAGTGATGCACAATGGCGTGAAAAATTAACGCCAGAGCAATACAAAATCTGCCGCTGTAGCGCGACTGAACCGCCCTTTACCGGAAAGTACGCACACTGTAAGGACGATGGTATCTATCATTGCAGTTGCTGTGGACAGGCGTTATTTGATTCAAACACTAAATATGATTCAGGCTCAGGCTGGCCGAGTTACTGGGACCGTGTCTCTGATCAAGCACTTAAGGAAATTACGGATAGTTCGCTTGGTATGCACCGCGTTGAGGTGACATGTAGTGCCTGTGATGCGCATTTAGGGCATGTTTTTCCAGATGGCCCCGAGCCAACTGGATTACGCTATTGCATTAATTCAGCCGCATTAGATTTAAAAGCAAGATGACCGATAAAGCAAAAGTACAGCAATTATTAGATTTTATAGATGCCAGCCCCAGCCCCTGGCATGCGGTGGCAACGATGGAGCAGGCTTTACTCTCGGCATCTTTTACCCGGTTGAGTGAAACACAATCCTGGCAATTAGATCCCGGTGGGCGCTATTATGTCGTCCGTGATGACTCATCTATTATTGCTTTTGTTGTTGGTGATAAGTCATTACCTGAAAGTGGCTACAAGATTATCGGCGCACATACAGATTCTCCTGGTTTAAGAATTAAGCCCCATGCATTGCATCAATCTGGCGAGATGTTACGCATGGGAGTCGAAGTTTATGGCGGACCTATACTGGCAACCTTTACCGATCGGGATTTAAGCTTTGCCGGTCGGGTGAGTTATCGTAGCGAAGCAGGCGAGATAGAAACACAGTTAGTGCGTTTTGAAGAGTCTTTATTACGCTTGCCAAATCTTGCCATACATATGAATAGAATGGTTAATGAAGAAGGCTTAAAGCTGAATAAGCAGACTGAGTTACCTTTATTGTTTGCCATGAGCAGTAAAGAGCAAATGCCAGATCAGCTGTTTAGCGAATTATTAGTGAGCCAGTGTCAACTACTGGCCGAGCAGGTCATGTCTTGGGAGTTAAATGTCTACGATACGCAGAAGGGTGCATTCTGGGGTGCGCAGCAGGAGTTCTATACCGATAGTCAATTAGATAATCTGGCCTCCTGTCATGCGGGTTTAAGCGCTTTACTGGATGAGACGGCATTACAGTCTGGCAATACGCTAGTCTGTGCATTTTTTGATCATGAAGAAGTGGGCAGCGAAAGCACCAAAGGGGCTGATGGAAGTTTTCTCCCGGATACCTTAGAGCGCATAGCTTTAGCACGGTCATTAAAGACCGAAGACTATAAGCGCGCATTGGCTAATAGTTTTATGCTCAGTGTGGATATGGCGCATGCCTACCAGCCAAACTTCCCCGTCGCTTATGAATCCGAGCATAAAGTCTATGTCAATAAAGGCCCAGTGATTAAATTAAATGCGAATCAGCGTTATAGTTCTGAAAGTGTTTCCGAAGCGATGTTTATGAGCTGGTGTCAGGAAGCGAACGTGCCGTTTCAAAAATACTCACACAGAACAGATATCCCCTGTGGTAGTACCATAGGCCCGATGACCTCGGCCAAATTAGGCATACGTAGTGTTGATGTCGGCAATGCCATGTGGGCGATGCATAGCATACGTGAGAGTGCAGGCGTGCTGGATCATGCCTATATGATAGCTGTGATGCAGTGCTTTTTTAAAGACCAAAAGTAGCCTGCATGAAGCTTGCGTAATACAGGGAAAGCAGAGAACCCATTGCCCCGTATTCCGCTAACTCCCTATGGACTACGACTTATTAGTAGTTATTATAAAATTTGAACAATCAATAGCTAGAGCGTAAGATTAACGCCTGTTATTACTGAGTATTGAGGTACATCATGAATCTATATAGAAAATTATATCTGGGTGTTTTTTTAGCGCTATTTATTTCAGGCTTAGCCTTTGCTGCCCCTGATATTGCAGCGGGTAAAGAAAAAGCAGGGATGTGTTTTGCTTGTCATGGAGCTGCCGGAAATAGCAAGAACCCCAATTTTCCAATTCTAGCGGGTCAGAAACCAGCCTATCTAGTTAATCAACTGCGCGCTTTTCGTAAAGGAACGCGGGGAAATGGCATGATGCAAAATATGGCGGCTAACTTAAGTGATGCAGAGATTAATAATCTGGCAGCTTTTTTTGCTTCTGTAAAAAATATCAGCGCAGGCGGCGATAAAGCGCTAGCGACTAAAGGCGAATCTAAAGCTCCAATGTGCTTCGGCTGTCATGGTAATAAGGCAGTGGGAAGGGGTGTTACTCCAAGGCTTGCTGGACAGCAGCCAGCCTATTTGCAACGCCAGTTAAAGGCGTTTAAAGACGGCTCACGTAGAAATGGCCCTATGAGCGGCATTAGTAAAATGCTATCCGAGGAAGACGTGCAAGCAGTCACTGAATATATGGGTAGTTTAAAGTAACATCTAACTTCCCAATCTAATAATCAATAACACCCTGTAGGCTGGGTTAGATTTTTTTCGAAGCAACAAAACGTAACCCAGGCCCGATGCTGTATATAACAATTTGGGGTACGTTATCTGCGCCCTGCTTGATAATCTAACCCATATACGGACTCCTCAATTATTGCAGGTCAAGTTTTCAAATTTTGGTAATATCAACTGTGACCAAGATTGTAACCATCTATTCGGTCTCTCACAGAGGCTTTATTGCCTCAGGACTCCTAACGAATCTATTCACATACTTTTGCCCCCCACCAGCCTAACGGCCTTACAATGGACTCTCTGGGTTGCACAGGTATTGTTAAGTATCAGTCTTGCATCTTAACTCTAGTGTCCTTTTAAACTAAAAAAGGGCACAATCCAATGACGATTGGATGAGGGGTAGAGGTATTGTATGCGAGCCTTGATTATAAAAATCGTGGGTCAGATTAATGCCTACCCCAAAGCCAGCAACACCAACGAACTACAGTCTACCGGAGTCTTAGTGTTGTCGGGTAGAAGCTTTTCAGGTTAGAATCAAATTGTAATTAATCTCGACGTGAAGAGATTAGCTTCCATTTAAAAATAATAATTAGTCAGAGAAATGCAAATGATTAGAATATTTTGTTTAATTTTGATAACAATGCTTATGGATTCAAGCGGATTGGCACTTGCCGCAGACGCAGCCTGTGCTACTTTAGATAAAGGACTCAATGTAAAACTTCCCTGTGTTACAAATGGGACTAAAACGTGGTCGGCGAACCTGGGCGCGGTAAAAAATTCGGATGGTACGCTGAGTGGATTTGACCTGAAATCGTACAACCTATTGGATAATAATTACATCACCTTGGTTCTCAATCAAGGAGTGCCGAAGGTAGACATGCTAACGACTAAAGTTGGCGACGACCTTGAAGCTGTTATTATTTTTACAGCGCCGTTAACCACACTGGAGAATGAGCTTGTAGGTGAGCTCGCAGGGTTCTTGACCATTCTTGACACTGATAACTCCCAACAAGTCGACGAAACCCGTTTTCGAAATCTTGCCTTCATGCTCAAGGACGGACAGATTATCGCCAATGGCGCTGGGGAGTACACATCCTCCCTCACTGAAATGCCAGTAGAAAGGCCATCAATAATCGCAATCATTGGTGGAACGGGTAAGTATATGGGAGCTAGGGGCGAAGTCGAAACTCGCAAAAATGCAGACGGCACCTACAGGCATATTTTTAAGTTATTGAAATAATTGGATGTCGTGAGGGGTGGTTTTTCTCATGCCGAGAACAATAAAAATATCTATTCCTTTTATGCTGGTAATATTGGAGGTTTCAGCTGCAATGTAAAACCCCTCAAATAGAGGCGGGGCCATCTTGTTTTTTCTTTCGTACATCGCATATTTTAAGGTTCTCAAAAAGTGAGTGGGATATTAAATATTCTACTGAGTTGCAATTTACCTGAATGGTTAGGCATCAGTTTACCAAAAATTGTTAAATCTCCGTTTGCCTGGGTGGATGTTACGAATGTGATGTCAATGGTCAATATTTTTACTTAATTTTTTCGGCTCTATGTAAAATACAGTGGGTAGTCGAATTTTAACTCACCACAAAGAAAGTAAATCATATTGATAAAATTATTAATATTACGACACCCCAAACGTTGGAGTGGTGAGATAAGAAATTGAGATAAAGTAGATGAGGTATTGCTTAATCCTGAGAAACAGAAGAAATTGGGGGCATAATTTTTAACTTTAGGCGACAACTATTCTGACACAGGGGGTACCGATGCTAAGCAGGCAATTTTTGAATATATCGAGGTCTTTTATAATCGAGAAAGAATTCATTCTGCTAATGACTATATGTCACCCGAAGATTACGAAATTCAGTATAAAGCTGTGTAACTTTGTGTCCCGAAAAGTGTTGACACTTCAGTTCATGATGGGTGCGAATATGCAACATAAAAGCTGCAAAAGTTTATTCTAGTTTGTCTGACACATGTCAGACAGAAGTACAAGAAAACAAAGAACGCCATCTCTACGAAATATTTTATATTGATTATTAACACCTATAAAACAACACCTTAAAAATAATCGTGACGGAGTCCACATCATCAGTCTACCATTGTCTTATTGATGTTAAATTAAAATTGTGAGCCAAAACTAAACTGGAAAGCCTGAATCTCATCACCATCTTTTTCATTCAGTGGGATTGCATAACTGACCTGTAATGCGCCAAAAGGTGACAACCATTTAGCCGCAATCCCGGTGGAATACCTGAAATCATTAAATGAAAGACTGGGGTTAACTGTTGAATAACAATCAGGATTATCGGGGTCACCACATGCTGAATTAAAATCAAGATAACTACCCTGTACCGTACCGATATCAAAGAAAGCCATTAAGCGTACAGACTCCACATCTGCCATAAAAGGAATAGGAAAAATAAGCTCAGTATTACCTAGAATTTTGATATTACCCCCATAAGGTCGAGGCTCACCTATACCGCAAGGTGAGCCAGTGACGAGGGGGTTACAGTGATCACGTGGGCCCAGGGTATTATCACGCCAACCCCTCACAGAGTTGACACCACCGGCAAAATAGTTGTCAAAAAATGGTAGCGTCTCGGTTCCACCATAACCGTCACCATAAGCAGCTGAACCCATAACCTTTACCACCAAGTCTTTTGCAAGGCTGAAATAATGCTGGTCTTTTGCACTTATTTTATAATAAGTTAAATCACTACCCGGAATGGACACTAAACCCGAGAGCCGTTGCTGACTTCCTTCGGTTGGGAAAATTGGCTTATCCAGAGTATCACGCACCCAGCCGACAGCAAAGGGAAAATTTAAGAATTTATCGCCATTCTTTTCAATCCATACCGGGAGTTCTGGTGGCGCAAATTGACCTTTTTTCAGGGTCGTATGTTTAATATCTAACCCTATTGTAAAACGCTGATTTTCATTGATTGGAAAACCTAAGTTAAAACCACCACTCATGACATCAGTTAAATAATTTGAAATATTAGCGGCATTCCCATCGGTTTTCTTATATAGCAAATTATAACCCAGGCTAACCCCATCGCGTGTAAAGTATGGATTGGTAAAGCCCAGACTATAGAGAGTCGAGACATCACTTTTATTAAAGTTCACACTGACTCGTTTACCCGAACCAAAAATATTGTCCTGGGTAACACTAGCATTGTAGATAATGCCCTGGGTTTGAGAATAACCTATCCCGGCCATTAAATTACCCGAGGACTTTTCAGTAACCGAAAAGTTTAAATCCAGCTGATCACGCGTGCCAGGAACTTTAGGTGTTTCTATACCAACATTTTCAAAATACCCGAGACGACTTAATCGCGCTTTAGAGCGCTCGATTTTAAGTGAAGAAGCCCATGCACTTTCCATCTGACGCATCTCTCTACGTAATACGGTATCGCGAGTTTTGGTATTGCCGTGCATGCTAATTCGTCTGACATAAACTCGACTGGCTGGATCAACAAAGAAAGTCATATCGACAATTTTAGTGTCATTATGAATATCAGGCACCATATTGACATTGGCAAAAGCGTAGCCCTCTTCACCCAGACGATCAGAAATGGCTTTAGAAGTCAGGGTTGCATTTTTACGCGAAAAGACCTCGGTCGGACCAAGTAGTAACAGCGCAATCAATTCTTCAGGGGGGACGACTAAATTACCACTTAATTTAACACTGCCCAGAGTAAATAAATCACCTTCTTCTACATTAACCACAACATAGATATCTTTTTTGTCCGGCGTTATCGAAACCTGGGTGGACTTGATAGTAAAGTTAATATATCCACGATCAAGGTAATAAGAACGCAGACGCTCCAAATCGGCAGATAGTTTTTGCTTGGAATATTGATTATCTTTAGTATAAAAAGACAGCCAGCCGGTCGTCCGTAATTCAAAATTTTTCAGTAAATCTTTTTCAGGAAAAACCTTATTACCGATAATATTAATCGATTTAATTTTCGCAACAACGCCTTCTGAAATATTAATATTAACACTCACTCTGTTTCTTTCCAGAGGCAATACATTAGTGTCAATTTTTAAGCTGTATTTACCGTGACTAAAGTATTGGCGTCTAAGTTCCTGTTCAACTTTATCCAGAACTTGCCGATTGAAGACCTTGCCTTTTGCCAGACCTATGCTTGTTAATGCCGTTAATAAGTCTTCAGTTTTAAGGTCATCATTTCCTTCTATTTCAATATCTGCGATGGAGGGTCGTTCCAACACTTCGATCAGCAGCACATCGCCTTCACGCCCCATCGAGACATCCTGAAAAAAACCAGTTTTAAATACAGCCCTGATGGCAGGTGCTATATTTTTATTGAGCAGTTTTTCACCTATATTGACAGGTAAATAATTAAATACAGTTCCCACCGATATCCGCTGCAAGCCAGTTACTTTAATGTCTTGTACGATAAAACCCTCTTCCTCGCTGTGAACGACAGAAGATATAGTGAGCAAAATTAACAACAGCGATAAAAATAATTTAACTTTCATGTACCGTAACAACAGAAGAAAATCCGTAAAAAAAAACCTAGCATCAAGCATTTTCTACGGGAAATGCTAAAACCTCATTAATATGATTTTTCTGGCTGATTATCATTAATAATCGATCCAATCCTATGGCGATTCCAGAACAATCTGGCAGACCATTTTGCAAGGCCGCTAAAAAACGTTCATCTTGCTGCACTCGCTCTGCACCATTTCTCTCGCGGATTAAAATTTCCTGCTCAAACCGCTGCCGTTGTTGTTGCGGGTCAGCTAATTCGTAATATCCATTCGCTAGTTCTATGCCATTAACAAAAACTTCGACCCTGGCCACAGTCAGTGGGTTATCAGTATTTAAGCGTGCCAGCGACGGTAGGCACGCCGGATAATCATAGATCATACAGATACCATACTTTACTAATTCTTGCTGCACAATATGGCTAAATAAAAAGTCCAGCCAGCTAGAATGGTCATCGGCACATAAACGAATGGCATCAACTAGCCCGCGTTTCTCAGCAACTAATTGATAGCATTCAAGATCAAACTGCAGTGCATTTAACCCCGTATACTGCTGAAAAACATCAGCATAGCATAGCCGTGTCGCGGGCTCGGAAAAATACTCCTCTGGCAACAACCGGCCTAATAACAGCTCGGCATCATCCATTAACTGACGTAAATCATAACCGACCCGGTACCACTCCAGCATACTAAATTCAGGGTTATGTAAGCGCCCTAATTCGCCTTTTCTAAATGCTTTAGTAATCTGATAAATTGAGCCAGTTTGTGCGGCTAACAGACGTTTCATGGCAAACTCTGGCGATGTTTGCAGGTATAAAGACGGCTGTTTACCTGTTAACTCTGCGGTAGAAAAAAAATCCAGGAACGGGTCAGTTCCTATCGCATGGCAAAGTATCGGAGTCTCAACTTCGAGAACATTTTCAGCATAGAAAAAAAGTCTAATTTCATGCAATACCCGTGCACGTAACCGAATAAGTTCTATTGAGCAAGCTGGCTGCCAGGCATATACCATTGATTACTAAACTTATTTATACGCTAGCTATTTGTCACTTATGCTTTTGCCCTGGAAACATAGTCACCGGTGCGGGTATCTACCTTAACCACTTCACCAATTTGCACAAATAATGGCACGCGCACCACCGCACCTGTTTCTAAAGTAGCAGGCTTACCACCACCACCAGAAGTATCACCTTTTAAACCAGGGTCAGTTTCTGCTATTTCCAGCTCCACAAAATTCGGTGGCGTGACGCTAATCGGCGCATCATTCCATAGGGTCAGAATACACATCGCCTGATCTTTTAGCCATAATTTCGCATCAGCAACCGCGCTCTCATCCGCTTGATACTGATCATATGACTCGGGGTGCATAAAGTGAAAAAACTCACCATCGTTATATAAATACTGCATATCCAACTCGATAACATCGGCAGCTTCTAGTGATTCACCCGACTTAAAAGTACGCTCAATCACTCGTCCGGTTTTCAGGTTTCTTAATTTAACTCGGTTAAAGGCTTGTCCTTTTCCCGGCTTAACAATCTCATTCTCAATAATAGAACAAGGATCACCATCCATCATTAATTTCAAACCGCCTTTGAACTCACTGGTGCTATAACTCGCCATCGCTATCTCTATTATTTGTATGCTTAAATTTTGCTATTATACCTTGCATCAATTGAATTCTGAAGAATATTAAATATTTTAAATTATGACCGCCCACTTACCTACCTGGCAAAAAGAATTGGCTACCGCCTTTAGTAAACCAAAGGAATTATTGCAATATCTAAACCTTGATTGTCAAACTTTCTCTGCTCTTGCCAGAAGTGATTTTGCTATGCGAGTACCTTTAAGCTATGCCGCCTGCATGCAAAAAGGCACGTTAGATGACCCTTTACTGATGCAGGTCTTGCCGGTTAGTAATGAACTCATTAATCCTGATAATTTTCAAGATGACCCTGTCGGGGATTTATCTGCATTAACTGAAGACTGCATTATCCATAAATATCAGGGCAGAGTTTTATTAATTACAACTGGGGGTTGCGCAATTAATTGCCGTTTTTGTTTTAGGCGTAATTTCCCTTATGCCGATGTACAACTCAATACGCAAAAAGAAAGCATCGCACTAGCTTATATTCAGGCTAATTCCGATATTCATGAGGTTATACTAAGCGGGGGGGATCCCTTGCTTTTAAGCGACCAGAGATTGGCTGATTTAATTGAGAAAATATCTGGTATTGTACATATCAAACGCATCCGCATACATACACGCCTGCCTATTGTTCTGTCTGCTCGCATTACTACCGAATTGGTAAGCATATTACAAAACTCAGCCTTGCCGATTATTGTGGTGGTACATTGCAATCATGCGAATGAACTAAGCGAACAAGTAATCGGCGCATGCCTGGCATTAAAGCAACAAAATATCACCCTTTTAAATCAGTCGGTGTTGCTAAAAGGTATTAATGATAATGCGCACACTTTGCATGCCTTAAGCGAACGACTGTTTGCAGCGGGGATCTTGCCTTATTATCTACACTTATTAGACCAGGCGAAAGGCACGGCCCATTTTGAGGTAACGCAGACTGATGCGGTTAAGATACACCAGTCATTACAGCATACATTGCCAGGCTATTTAGTCCCTAAGTTAGTTAAAGAACAGTCAGGTGAAGCGGCAAAAACATTGATTTTTGAAGGTGCCAGCTGATAAGCTACGAATCCCGGCAAAGAAATATTTACAAACTCGAAAAGACTGGGCTTACGCAAGCTTCATACCAACCCACATCCACCTTACAGGTGTCTACGCTAGGCGTAACTGAGCTAGTGAGGCAAAGGCTTTGTCATTATTAATATCTGGAATAATGCATAATTCAAAAACTGTCACCGCAGGAAGCTCAACACTATAATCTTCAGTTTCGCTCGTTGCTCCTGCCGGACTAAAATTCCACTGCTGGCGAACGATTTCCTGAAAGGATAGCCCGTTATCAGATGAACAACGTATATTGAATTCCTGAGTACGCTCGGCACTCGTCTCGGCAAAACTTAACCAGATACGCGCCAGTTTTTGTGGTTGGGTAAACACCAACCTAATCATTTGCTTGCCTGGCTCAGAAGCACGCCAGCCTGAAGATTGAACAGCTAGCAGCGCAGACTCAACCGGATAAGCAACATCTTCAGAACTAATTTCTACTTCTGCAATTCCTTCCAGATCTAGCCAGGCATCGTCAGGAGTTACTGTTTTATTTTTATCGTTGGTGATAATTCGCTTGCGCATTTTAGCTTGCCTTTTTATGTTAGAAGAGATCGAAACGCAGCCGAATGACTCACAGCCACACCAAAGAAATAGTAGATCTAAGCGCGGTTATGGTAGCTAATGTCATAGGAAATCCTACCTATAACTACATAGTATTGAATACTATAAAAATTTTTAATTAAGCTGTAGTAGCTAATGCACGCAGTACATCGGTACGGCTGATAATACCGACTAAATCATGATCTCTATAAACTGGAAAACTTCGAAATAATGAGTTCTGAAATTTATCTGCCAAGTCAACAATACTCATTTCAGCTTCTAATTTAATAACTTCTTTTGTCATGTATTCAGTTACTTTACCTGCACTACTCTGGTTATAAGCAACCTCTAAGACCATTTTCAGCGCGTCTTTCTCGGAAAACATGCCGATCACTTTATCATGTTCATCAAAAACAGGCGCACCGGTAATTTTATGATCGAGTATTTTTTTTATTGCATCAATACCCGTCATATCTTCAGTTAATTTTATTAACCTTGTGCTCATATAATCTGCAACTGTAATTTTAGCTAACATAGTCCGCCCCTTATTATTCTTTAATTAAATAAAATTAATACTGCATTAATCCTTGTTATACTTCGCATTGTCACGATTGAAGATTTTATAGCGAGTCGATTTTTTGTCGAGAGCAAGACGCTAAAAAGACGCATAGCTGTCTACGCAACAATTTCAGAAACCAGCTATCGACAAAAAGCGGCCGTTAGAAAATTGTACCCGTGGCCACGCGAAGTATATTAACCGGGTTCAGCCTCAGCTTCCATTTTCTTTCTTTTATCACACTTCTCTATGCAAACGCAATTGCCCGCGCCTGCCCCACCACAAGAACCTTTAATTGCATTGCGTCCAAAAATAACACCTATCGCCATCACTACAATGACTATCAGCATAAATGCAAAGGTAACTAGAAAATATATCATTGTTTTACCTTGAAATATTCAGTAAATAAAGGGGTTTCATACTCTACAAAATCCTGATCTGATTTCACAATAAACAAAACAGCCAGTTTTTGTTGTTCAGCAATTTCATACCCCTCCTCATAGCCTAAGACCATCAGAGCAGTTGCCCAGGCATCGGCTTTCATTGTAGTTTCGCTTAAAACCGTCACAGATGCCAATTTATGTTTAACAGGATAACCTGTGCGTGGATCTATCGTATGCGCAAAGGATTGCCCATCCTGTTCAAAATAGTTTCGATAATCGCCTGACGTCGCCATAGCTATATCAGTCATTGGCAGAACCCTCTGCAATTCACGCTTTTCTGTATTCGGTTTTTCTACAGCAATCTGCCAGTCTTGACCCTGCAAATTTTTACCTTTCAAATACAACTCACCACCAATTTCCACCATGTAATTGGCCACACCCTGCTTTTCAAGGACATTTGCAACCTCATCAACTGCAAAGCCTTTTGCCAGCGAAGATAAATCTATATAGATTCCTGACTGGGTCTTGTCTAAAGTTATTATACGTGTCGAGAGCTTTAACTTGTTGTAACCCGTCTTAGCCAAGGCTTGCTGAATCTGCTCATCAGTCGGCACCTGATTCAGTGTTTTATCTGGACCAAATCCCCATAAATTCACCAAAGGACCTACCGTTACATCATAAGCGCCATCCGTTACTGCGCTGATTTCCTGGGCTGCAAATAGCAGTTTAAATAATTCAGGCGAAATAAATTGCGTTCCGGTATTAACTGACTTATTAATTAAGGATAGTTCAGAATCCGCAATATAGGTCGACATTTGTTGATTTATTTCACCAAGACGTCGCTTAATGAGCGTTTCCAGCCTTCTAACCCGCACACCTTCTGGTAATTGACTCGCTTTAATACTAAAGCTAGTCCCCATGGTAGGACCAGAGAATTGAAAAGGATATTTTTCGACGCTGCTATTATTTACACAACCTGATAACAAAAAAACGAGCATTAAGATTAAGCTTAATCCTCGTTTAGAGATTTTATTTTGCATTTTATTTGTTATATTTACTGATTTAATTATAGGGTGGCATTACCCACCCTATAAGCCTTATTTAACCACCAAAGTCATCTAACATGATATTCTCTGGTTCTACTCCATTTTCGATCAGCATATTAATGACGGATGAGTTCATAATTGGAGGTCCACACATGTAGTATTCACAATCTTCTGGTGCTGGATGATTTTTAAGGAACTCTTCAAACAATACGTTATGAATAAATCCTGTGTATCCATCCCAGTTATCTTCTGGAAGCGTATCAGACAAAGCCACATGCCATTCAAAGTTATCATTTTCAGCTGCCAGCATATCGAAATCTTCTACATAGAACATTTCGCGTTTACTACGTGCACCATACCAGAAAGTGATCTTGCGATCAGTTTTCAACGTACGTAACTGATTAAACAGGTGAGATCGCATCGGCGCCATACCCGCTCCACCGCCAATAAAGACCATTTCCGCATCGGTCTTTTTCGCATAGAATTCACCATATGGCCCTGATATAGTACATTTATCGCCTGGTTTCAAATCAAATATATACGATGACATTATGCCAGGAGCCACTGAATCAGGGGCACCCGGAGGAGGCGTCGCAATACGTACATTCAACATGATTTCTTTTTCTTCTGGATAAGAAGCCATTGAATAAGCGCGTAACGCATCTTCTTTTACATCAGAAACATAACGCCACAAGTCAAATTTGTTCCAGTCATCACGGAACTCTTCTTCGATATCAAAATCAGAATATTTAGCAATATGCGGTGGACATTCAATTTGAATATATCCGCCTGCTTCATAATCAATTCTTTCTCCGCTAGGTAGTTCTAGAACCAGTTCTTTAATAAATGTCGCAACATTATTGTTTGATTTAACGGTACATTCCCATTTTTTGACCCCGAAAACACTGTCTTCGACTTCAATATCCATATTGTGTTTTACCGCAACCTGACAAGATAACCTCTCGCCCTCTGCCGCTTCACGCTTGGTAATATGACCTAATTCAGTCGGCAGAATCTCGCCACCACCTGAATTAATTTTAACTTTACATTGCGCACAGGTACCACCACCGCCACAGGCTGAAGGTACAAATAAGCCATGATCGGCTAATGCAGTTAATAATTTACCACCCACTGGAACATGAATTTTTTTCTCATCATTGATAAGAATTTCAACATCTCCAGAGGCAACTAATTGACTCTTTGCTCCGATAATAACAAATACCAATGCAATCACGATAAACGTGAAAATAATAATCCCTAATGCAATCTCTAGCATTACGATACCTTCTTAAAGTTGAATTCCAGAGAAAGCCATGAAGCCAAGTGACATCAGACCCGCGGTAATAAATGTAATTCCAAGACCCTCAAGGCCTTTAGGGATATCACTGTATTTTAATTTCTCTCGCACACCTGCTATCACTGTAATAGCTAGTGCCCAGCCGAAACCACTACCGACACCGTAAACCACACTTTGGGTAAAGTCATAGTCACGCTCGATCATGAATAAGCTACCACCTAAAATGGCACAGTTCACTGTGATCAACGGTAAAAACACACCTAATGCATGATACAAGGCAGGAAAGAATTTATCTAAAATCATTTCCAGCATTTGTACTAAGGCAGCGATCATACCAATACAACTTAATAAAGCTAAAAAGCTGAGATCAACACCTGTGATACCCATCCAGGCCAAAGCATCTTCTTTAAGCAAAGTATGATAAATAACATTATTAACTGGTACGGTAATGACTTGCACAACCATCACAGCAATACCTAACCCTATCGCTGTCGAAATCTTCTTCGACACCGCTAGAAAGGTACACATTCCTAAAAAGAATGCCAAGGCAAGGTTTTCAACGAAAACGGCTTTAATAAATAAACTAATATATGCTTCCATTAGTGATGCCCTCCTTCACCATGAGCAATATCCATAATTTTAAAATCAGGTACTTCGTTCTGATCCGGCTTCCATTGACGGAAAACCCAGATAATAATTCCGATGATAAAAAAGGCACTCGGAGGTAACAACATTAAACCATTAGGATCATACCAGCCACCGTCTTTAGTTAAGGTAAAAACGTCGATACCGAGTAATTTACCAGAACCAAATAACTCTCTGAAAAATGCAACGATAATCAAGATTAAGCTATAACCCAGGCCATTACCAATACCATCTATAAAACTCGCCATCGGCGGGTTTTTCATGGCATAGGCTTCTGCACGTCCCATCACGATACAGTTAGTAATAATCAATCCGACAAAGACTGATAATTGCTTACTAACTTCATAAGCAAAGGCTTTCAGAACCTGATCAACAACAATAACCAGCGAAGCAATAATCGTCATTTGTACAATAATACGAATACTACTAGGAATGTGATTACGGATCGAACTAATTGCTGCACTTGAGCAAGCGGTCACCGCTGTTAAGGCAACAGCCATAATCAAAGACGTAGACATCTGCGATGTCACCGCCAAGGCAGAACAGATACCCAACACCTGTAGAGTAATCGGGTTATTATTGACCAGTGGATCGGTCAGTGTTTTCTTTGTTTCGCTATTCATAACGGCACTCATAATAACCTCCTAGCCCTTAGTTTTTATTTTATCCAGATAGGCCGCAAAACCTTCCTGACCCATCCAGTATTTAACAAGATTAGTGACTCCGACACTGGTTAGTGTCGCACCCGCCAAGCCATCAACTTTATATTCAGCACCCGGTTTAGCTGGATCAACCACACCTTTCACCAAACCTAAAGCCACCTGACCTGACTCATCATACAGTTTTTTACCTGACCATAATGCACGCCAGTTTGGATTAACAACCTCGCCACCTAATCCTGGTGTTTCAGCCTGATCATAGAAGTTAATGCTCTGTACTGTCTGACCATCTGCATCGAGTGCTAAAAAGCCATACATAGTCGACCATAGACCATAACCATGCACAGGCAGGATAATAGACTTAATCGCATCGCCGTCTTTAACCAAGTAGACTTTAGCTATTTTTGCCCGTCTTTTAATACCGGCAATGTCTTGACCTCTGCTTAATTCAACATTTAGCGCAGGATCTTTAGCTGCTTTACGTTGGTCGTAAGCAACTACGTCACCATCAACATAATCACCTGTTGCTACATCCACTAATTTAGCTTCTATTTGCTGAGCAAAAGCATTATGAATATCGGTATCGTCTTGCAGCAAGCCAGCAACTTCAAGAATATTCTTCTTCATATCCATGGCTTTGTTTTCGACCTGCAAGGGGCGCAAAGCCACCGCAGCAAATGACACCAGAATCGCACAAACGAAACATAAGGCTAAAGCGACAGAAATGGTTTTTTCCAGGCTATCATTATTTAAAGCTAAAACTTTATCTCGATACTTAGCAAACTTCTGATAATGTTCGCAATTATCCAGTTTTTCGCAAAGCGGCCCCAAATATTTACATAGTTTTTTATCGTTAGGCATGACGCTTCATCCTTCTCTTAATATTTGCCTGAACGACAAAATAATCAATCACAGGCGCAAACATATTAGCGAATAAAATAGATAACATCATACCTTCAGGGAAAGCAGGATTCACTACACGCACTAATACAACCATCACACCGATTAAGGCTCCAAATATCCAGCGCCCCGTATTGGTCATTGCAGCTGACACAGGATCAGTTGCCATATACACCATACCGAAAGCAAAACCACCTAAGGTCAAATGCCAGTAAAAAGGCATGGAAAACATTGGATTCGTATCGCTACCAATAATATTGAATAACAACGAAGTCGCTACCATCCCACCTAAAACACCACCCATAACACGGTAAGACGCAATACGTGTGTATAACAGGAATGCAGCACCAATCATGATCGCCAACGTTGAAGTTTCACCAATTGATCCAGGAATAAATCCCATAAAGCTCTGAAACCAGCCATACCCAGCGGCATTAACCGCATCAATACCTCCTTGTGCAGCGATCCCCAAAGGCGTTGCCATGGTATAGCCATCGACCCCAACCCAGGCAGTATCACCTGAAATGGCAGCCGGGTAAGCAAAGAATAAAAAGGCACGGCCTGTTAACGCCGGATTAAGAAAGTTCTTACCTGTCCCACCAAAGACTTCCTTACCGATAACAATACCGAAAGAAATACCTAATGCGACCTGCCATATAGGCATGTCGGGTGGCAGAATCAAGGTATATAACATGGAAGAAACCAGAAACCCTTCGTTGACTTCATGTCCACGAACTGTTGCAAATAAGACTTCCCAAACACCACCGACAGCAAGTGTCACAAGATATATTGGTAAGAAAAATAAAGCACCATAAACAAAGTTTGAAATAGGGTTCATCGGGCTATAGCCAAACAACGCCATAGGGATGCTACGCCAGTCCTGTGCCTGATCTAAACCCATTGCCTCTAATGCTAAATTAGCTTGATAACCGGAGTTATACATCGCCATTAGAATACAGAAGAATGTCGCGATAACCACAAAAGTCATAGTACGCTTCAGGTCATTGCCATCACGTACATGCGTTGTGCCTCGCGTCACATCAGCGGGTGTATAAATAAAAGTATCAACCATCTCATAAAGACCGTAATACTTTTCTAGCTTACCGCCTTTGATAAAGATCGGCTCAATACTGTCTAATAAACTTCTAGCATTCATTAGCCTTCCTTCTCGATTTTAGTTAAATTCGCTCGTAACACAGGCGCAAAATCATGCTTGCCCGGGTCAACGAATGTAAACAAAGAAACATCTTCTTCATCTAACTCCAGACAACCTAATAATTGCGCTTGATCGGTATCACCCACAACCATCGCTTTTAATAAAGGCGTGGCTAAAATATCCAGCGGCATAACAGATTCAAATACACCCACTGGGACAATTGCTCTATTAGAACCGTTCTTGTCTGTTGTCAATGGAAATAAACGTCCTGAGGTACGGTCTCGACTAGATGTATAAACATTCATCGCCGAGTATTTATCTTTACCAGCAACAATCCAGCCAAATAATTCTCGATCACGACCCTCACGTAACGCAGAAACCTGGTTGCTGTAGCAACCTAAAAATGCTGCCCAACCTGTTGCTGCACGACCATATAGAACCGAACCAGAAATAACCCGATTTTCATCGTCATTCAACTGACCTTGTACTAAGTCATCTGTATTAGCACCTAATCGCGTACGAATTAAGCGTGGCTGTTTTACTGCTGGCCCTGCTAATGACACAACCCGCTCAACATTAAGCTTACCTGTGGCAAATAAAGCACCTATGGCAATAACAGCCTGGTAATCCAGATGCCATACCGTCTTATCAGCACTCACAGGATCTATTAGATGGATATGCGTACTGGGCAACCCTGCTGGATGCGCGCCGGAAAATTCTGCTACTTCAACAGTAGCGTCGCCAACCGGAATATCAGCCCCCGTCGCTTTACAAACGTAAGTCTTACCACCGCTTAGTTTTGTAATCGCTGCTAAGCCATTAGTAAAATCGTCACGACGCTCATTAATAATAACAGCAGGATCTGCAGCTAATGGGCGGGTATCAATTGCGGTAACAAAGATAGAGTTCGGTGTACTAGCTGGCGCTGGAATCTTGCCATAAGGACGTGTTCTTAACATTGTCCACAGCCCGGAAGCAACAAGATTTTCAGTAATTTTCTCGACGCTCAGATTTGCGATTTCTGTAGCAGGATACTTCTGAAACGACTCTTGTAACTTTCCCTTTAATTCGATCACAACGGATTGCAGAACCCGCTTTTCACCGCGATGAATAGCCGTCACTGTACCCGTACCCGGCGCTGTAAAAATAACACCAGGATTCTTTTTATCTTCAAAAAGAGCCTGGCCTAATTTTACCTTATCACCTTCAGCGACCAGCATCTTGGGTTTCATACCCACATAATCCATCCCCAGAATGGCAACAGATGAAACCTGATTGCCCTCTTCGATGGTCTGTTTGGGTGCTCCGGTAATCGGAAGATCCAAACTTTCTTTTATAGTAAATTGCATAGTAAATAAGCCTGTTGTCCAGACAAGTTGAGGTCCACCCCCCTTATTTTCCAGTCAACAGAAAATAAGAGGCACTTCAATACGAAAAACTTTGGTATTATCCCATAAAAGTAAGCCCCACTCAATCAGAGTTCTGTTATAAAATGTCTAATTTGGCATAAGATAACATTAGCCACTTCATACCTGCATTGGCAAAATTTATCTGCACCCGCTCCTGGGCACCATCCCCATCAACTTGTAAAACCACGCCTTCGCCAAATTTCTGATGACCAACTCTCTGACCTAATTGATAACGACCACTCGTCCCGAGAGTTACTTTGGCTTTATTATGCGTCGTAACCGGTTTGCTCACATTCGCACGTAAGCGAATTTCCTGTAACTGCTCAGCAGGAATCTCTTTTAAAAATCGCGATGGGCGCGGATAATTCTCTTTTCCATATAAGCGCCTGGACTCAGCATAAGTAATAAACAGAAATTTCATCGCACGAGTCATACCCACGTAGCATAAGCGGCGCTCTTCTTCCAAGCGGGCAATATCATCCACCGACTGCTGCGAGGGAAACAAGCCCTCTTCCAGACCCACCATAAAGACTACTGGAAACTCCAGGCCCTTGGCTGAATGCATTGTCATTAACTGCACACAATCTTCAAAATCGTCAGCCTGCGCATCGCCAGACTCCAAAGCGGCATGTGCGAGAAATAAATCTAGCTCCGAATAGCTCTCTTCATTGTCCTCATCATAATCAAATTGCCGCGCAGCATTAACCAGTTCTTCCAGATTTTCTACCCGCGCCTCGCCTTTATCGCCTTTCTCTTTTTTATAAAACTCAATAAGACCGCTTTTCTCGATAATATTTTTAACCTGCTCATAGAGTTCCCGCCCTTCGGCCTGTTCACCCAGACTATTAATTATTTGCACAAAGCCCTTTAAGGCATTTTCCGCACGCGGGGTAAAATGGCCTGCCTTGATCAATTCAAGCATTGCCTGCCATAAGCTAATTTGCTTTTCTCGGGCTAACAGGCGGATTTCATCCTGTGTTTTCGCACCGACACCTCGCGTTGGCGTATTAATAATGCGCTCAAAGGCAGAATCATTATCCTTGTGCAGCATCAAGAATAGATAAGCCAAAGCATTTTTAATTTCCATACGATCAAAGAAGCGTAAGCCACCATAAACTCGGTAGGGCGTTCCAGTTGCCATGAGTTTTTCTTCAAACTGCCGCGACTGTGCATTAGAGCGATATAAAATCGCCACATCCGAGCGCAAATTCCCCTCAGCTACCCACTTGCGTATACGCTCAACAACAAAGTACGCCTCATCTTGCTCATTAAAAGCCGAGTACAGGGAAATTAAATCACCGTCACCATCATCGGTTCTAAGTTCTTTACCCATACGCCCCTCATTACAGGCAATCAAGGCATTCGAAGCTTTAAGAATATTGCCGGTAGAACGATAATTCTGCTCTAAGCGTATCAGCTGATGGTTGGGGTAATGCTTTTGAAAATTATACATATTTTCAATTTTCGCCCCGCGCCAGCCATAAATTGACTGATCATCATCTCCGACGACAAAAAGGTTGTCCTGCCCTTCGGTTAATAAGCGTAACCAGGCATATTGCACTGTATTAGTATCTTGAAATTCGTCGACATGTACATATTTAAAACGCTCACGATAAAACGCTAATAATTCCGCATTATCACGCAGTGTTTCATGTGCCTTTAAAAGCAGCTCAGCAAAATCCACCAGACCTGAGCGGTTACATAAGTCTTCGTAGGCATGATAGATAACCAGCAACTGTTGCTGGTACACGTCATCCGTTTCCTGAACATGCCCGGCACGAATGCCTTCATCTTTTTGCGCATTAATAAACCAGACAACTTGCTTGGGTGGCCAGCGATTATCATCGATGTTCATCGCTTTCATCAGGCGCTTTATCAGGCGTAATTGATCATCCGAATCAATCACCTGAAAAGTATCGGGTAGCTTCGCTTCTTTATTATGCTGACGTAATAAACGATGCGCCAGGCCATGAAAAGTTCCTATCCACATGGAGCGTGCAGAAATATTTAACAAATCCTCAACACGAGTACGCATTTCTTTAGCGGCTTTATTGGTAAAAGTAACGGCCAGTAGATTATGTGGCGAAATATGCTCGACCTTAATTAACCAGGCAATCCGGTGCACCAATACTCGCGTTTTACCACTGCCCGCACCTGCCAAAATCAGCATAGACCGAGGTGGTGCAGAGACTGCTTCACGCTGTGCATCATTTAAAGAATTAATAATTGCCGCTACATCCATTATTTAACCTATTTAACTTGCCTGATGATAATTGAAGGGATGATTAAACACCACACTGGATATGGTGACAGCCCATCACTCGAAAACATTTAAATGTTCAGCAAAATCAACTTATAGCACTGGCTACAGCACCACCTGAAAAATGACCCTCGCCAGGGTAATATACAAACAAGTTATTATACCCGAACAGAATAATGACATTAATAATGCATGATTTTTCGCTGTTTTTTTGCAAGCGGCACTTGCACATTTTCATTAGCCCTGTATATTTAAAAAAGTTTAATGATAATTAAAGAACGTGCACGAAATAATTTAAGCAACTCACTTGTCTTTTTATCCATCTTCGGTGCTGCAGAAACAGTTACGTAGCTAGCTATGCTCCTGTTTCTAGGCCTTGAATACAAATAAAAATCCTGCGCCAGATGCTCAACTTATTCCCTGCGCGTTCCTAAGTGATCACATCTCAATATCTTATAATAATTTTAACAACGGGTATAACCATGAACTTTGATTTTAAACGCATGCTTAAATTTGAAATAAATGTCGGCAGTAAAGAAAAACGAATACGCATCTACGCAGGTGCTGCTTTATTATTTACCTCTTTATTTGTAGCCTCTGTGGCTTTACTATTAATCGGCCTGGTATTGGTTGCTACAGGCTATACAGGATATTGCCCTGCTTATGCAGGCTTAGAAAAATCGACCGTAGAAGATTAGCAAGACAGTTGGGCAAACGAGCTGTAGTGACGCGCCCAACTTAACCGCTTTATTAGCAGCACCCGCAATCAGTAGATTCCTCCGCAAAACTTCTGCAACCCGGATTTATTTTCTGCCTACCCATAAAAGTCATCACTGGTTTCTGAGTAAGAAGCCTACACTTATAACAAATCCGCTACACAGCCACCCTACAATTCTCCATATCTAAGCTCCGCCTGAGCAATCCCATAGAAAACTCGCCCTGTTACTGCTAGTATGACAAGGAAATTACACTATAGTAATGTTAGTAGCGGCGTCACCCTCTTGTTTGAGGCGTTTGCAATGGTCTTAATTGAGCGAGAAATGCCAGTGGATCGGAAAAGCGATCCAGTCAGATGATCCATCCACAATAATTCGGTTAGGAGTAGATGAGACACTGCCAAAGAAAGGTCATAAATATGTCATCTTGGGTGTTGATCTGGACGCATCAGGTGTCATCCATGTCTGTAAAGAAAAAGGCAAGGCAATGCTGAAAAGTATTCAGCAACACCTGGAAAAAAAGGGGTTCCAGAGGAACAAGTCACGGAGCTGAGTATGGATCTTTCACCCGCTTTTATTGCTGGCGCAGCCACCTACTTTCGACCGGTTTCATGTGGTCAAATTACTCAACGAGGCTATGGATAAAGTACACGCTCCTAAAAAATCGAGAAAATCTTTCGGCTAAACAAGAAGCATCACGGGTAGAAATGATTCCACCTTGTCCAAAGCTAGATGAAGCCTATCGACTGAAAGTTCTATTCAATGTTTTATGGGGAATGCCCAACAAACCAGCGGCATGCTCCTTCCTGACGCAGTGGTGCAACGCAGGAGAAGTCGCTAAAATACCGACCTTCTTGATCTTTGCAAAAACAGTTAAAGCGCATTGGTCAGGCATTGTTCACTTTGTTGAATCACACATCACTAACGGTATATTGGAAGGCATTAATAGCAAGGTACAATTAGCCAAAAGACGCGCTAGAGGTTACCGCAATATCAACAACTTTATCAACATGATTTACTTTCTCTGTGGAAAAATGAAGTTTGTTTACCCACTGCATTTCACATAGAGTCATATAGTTACTATTACGGATCCATCCGCGCGTAACGTCAATTATGTTTAGGGGGAGGAGCAAATCTACTTACCGGTTCTGACGAAATAATCTGAACGTTAGAACTAACATTAACCTCTCAGATATTGCTCTTGAATCCAAACATTGCCTTCCTAAAGTGCTTTAGGAAGGCAAAATACTTTTATTTACCTAACACATCCTTACGCGTACTTTCTGCAATTGCGGCTGCTTGTGCAATTAGATTATCGGGTACACCTAATTCTGTCAGAGTAGCACCCAAGTGCTCCATTACCGCATCAAAATGCGAACTATCCAAACCCATTTTTACTAAACGTGCATGTACCGTGCGCATATCGCCGCCGGTATAATTATTTGGCCCACCAAATGCCATGGTAAAAAACGCCTTCTGCTTGGCAACCTGCCCTTCCATATCAGTTTTAGCAAAAAAACGATTAATCCGGTGGTCACTTAACACTTTACGGTAAAACAGATCAACTGTAGCGTCAACGGCTGCTTCTCCGCCAATTTGATCATAGAGACTTGCTTCTTCACTTCCTTCACTTCCTTCACTTTCTTCACTCATCACGTTTCCTCTTTGTTATTATGCTACGAATTCAGGATATTCAATTACTGCAAAATGATAGTAACAAGTATGTACAGACTATGCAATTGCAGTAAGTTAAAAATCATATAAATACAAGGGGCTTTGTTTTTGTGAGATAACCACAGAACTTTTATTATTTACTTCTGACTAGCCAAGGATTCTCGCCCTTTTATTTAAGCAGTACTACCTTCCCGATACTTGAACCTGCTTCAAGTTGCTTATGTGCTGCGATAATATTATCTACTGAAAGCTGCTTATAGGTTTTGTTTAAGGTAGTTTTAATTTCCCCGGCGTCAACCAGTCTTGCTAACTCATTTAATAATTGGTGCTGCTTAATCATATCGGCTGTTTTATACATGGACCGGGTAAACATAAACTCCCAAACAAAACCCGCGCTTTTGGTTTTTAATTTATCTAAGTCATGGCTTTCCCGGGTTTCAACCACACTGCAAATCATGCCCTGAGGAGCTATTAATGTCATCATGGCATGCATATGCGCGTCAGTATCATTAAGGCAAAGTATATAGTCTGGCATGGTAAGCTCCTTATGTTTATATTGCTCCGGCATATCTGCATGATGATTGATAACTTTATCCGCACCCAGGCATAAGCACCACTGCCGGCTTTTCTCTCTGGAGGCGGTAGCAATAACATTTAATCCGGCAACTTGTTTAGCGAGTTGAATGGCGATTGAGCCTACTCCCCCCGCGCCACCAATGATCAATATATGTTTACCTTTATCCGTTTGCGGATTAATCTTGAGCCTATCGAACAAGGCTTCCCAGGCAGTAATACTGGTCAGAGGTAACGCTGCTGCCTCTGCAAAGTCCAGCGATTTTGGCATACCACCCACGATACGTTCGTCTACTAATTGATAAGCTGCATTACTGCCACTACGCGTAATATCACCAGCATAAAACACCCGATCACCAGGCTTAAATAGGCAAACTTTGTCACCTACCGACTCGACTACGCCAGCAGCATCCCAGCCCAGAACTCGAGGCTGGTCTTGAGAACTTATAATACTTTGGCGTACTTTATAATCAACCGGGTTAACAGAAATTGCCTCAATTTTTACCCGTAAGTCATGACCAGCAGCTTTTTCTACCTGTTGTTCTACTTCTATAAAATGGCCTGTTTTATTATCACTATCAACTTGATACGCAATTGCTTTCATTCTTTCACCAGGGTCTAACAATCATTCACTATAGCTTATAAACCAGCAAAGGTCTTATATTTACTATATCAGGACTTACTTTTTCTAACACCTTAAAACCTTATACTCTGAAGTCCTTTTTTTCATTTGAGCCAACCGTAAAATACTATTAAAGTCAAAGTTGCTTAATAATAGCTTTCTTAAATTCTTAATATTCTTTTTTATTACAGGAAATAACCATGTCTGCATTCAAGAAATACCCATGTTCTGTTTATGATCACATTTATGATGAAGAACTAGGTGATGCTGACAGCGGTATTGAGCCAGATACTTTGTGGGAAGATATATCAGAATACTTGGGTTTTGCCCGGAATGTGGTGCCGAAAAAATGCGTACATTGAGCCGGTTTAAACAGATGTTTAATGCGTCCTCTCTAAAGTCTACTTTTATGAGTTCAGTTCAAACTGAGGTGGTTAAAGGGTCGCGATAGATAAGTTAGAAGTCTTTGTTTTAGAAGTGGACCTAAGTCAATAGAAAAAGTTTAGACTTATTGATGGAGTAGTGGTTTAAGTGCCGCCTGTAGGGCGGCACAGAGCGATTATTTAACTTTAGGTGGGAATTCCTCTAATATTTTATTGACATATTTTTGCGCAAGTTTATCACTTTTATTTCTATCGGAACCTTTGGGTAAGCGACCATCCGCAGAGCCGCGCCATATAAGCTGGTCTGTTTTAGGGTCGAGTATATCAATAATGAGTGTGCCCTGTTTGTAATGGGTGGCCTGAGTTTCAGGGCCAGTGTTGTAAGCAGCCCCATATCCACGGCCATAATAACCATATCTGCCCCGATAGCTATAACCTGGATACAGACCGTTATAATTATTATAGGTGCGTATATCAACTCTATCATCTACTACGATACTGTAATTAACTAGAAAATCGACCTTTCCGGCATCGGCTGCTAGTTTAGTATAATGTTGGCTAAGAAATTGAGCATTGATTGCATCGCGAATACGTTTATCCATGATGGGATCAAGATATTTTAAACTTGAAGCATTGTACTCATTTCTGCCGTGCCAGTGATAAGTCTTGAAATTAGAAAAATCAATTTTATTATCATAGTCGGTACTCACCGTGAGAGATGAGCAGCCAGTCATAAAAATTGATAAGATAATTATGCAAAGATAATTTTTCATAGGTGCCTTTATTAAGGTAAGTGATTTCATAGGGAAAAATCACATGTTTATTTTAATATATTCTAATATATAAAATAATTAATGTAAGCGGAGGATTTATTTGGAAGTTAATATGGTGAGTGCCTTTTGTATATGTTCGGCTGTTTCTATCCCTAAAGCTGTTAGATAGCCCCCGTCATCCTGTGTCACCAGATCTTTTTCATGTAGGCGCTTTATTGCGGCAATTGTTTCCGGGGAGGCAGTATGGTGTACTTTTATTCCTTCCTGCGTCGTACTGAGGTTATAACGTGCTAAAATAGCTAATTCATCGACTAGGTCACTTGAAATTGGCATGGTTCGTCCTTATTATTATATGAGAGGGTTTGCTTTTCTAGGTTAATTTATACCATTAAACAGACGAGCAGAATACAGAAAAAACAAAGAAAAAAATTCTAGGTTTAATTTAGAGGAATATTATGATGAAAATTCTTATCAGGGTCGCAATGTTTGTTGTGATTGGCACTATGTTGTTTAGCATAATGGGCAGAATGCAGCCTGGTTATGAGAAAAATTATTCAATTTTATATTCCGAATTTATCGATGATATCCGCAATGGTTCGGTATCTGAAGTTACGATTACGGGTGAAACGATTAAAGGTAAACTGCATGGTGGTGAGCCTTTTGTTACTTATAATCCAGGCGATGATCACCTGATCGATGACTTGATTGAATATGGCGTAAAAATTAAAGTAGCAATGCCGGAAAAACAATCCATGCTCACGCAGATTTTTATTTCCTGGGCTCCTATGTTGTTGCTGATTGCTGTCTGGGTTTACTTTTTCCGTAAACAACAGGGCGCAAGCGGTGGCGGTGGCGGTCAGATGGGTATGGGGAAAAGCCGTGCAAAATTACTGGAAGAAGATGAAGTTAAAGTAGGTTTTGCTGATGTTGCCGGTGTAGAAGAAGCTAAAGAAGATGTTATGGAAATGGTTGATTTCTTAAGAGATCCATCTAAATACGAATTTGTCGGCGGAAAGATCCCTCATGGAGTGTTATTAGTAGGCCCTCCTGGAACAGGTAAAACCTTATTGGCTCGAGCGATTGCAGGAGAGGCGAAGGTTCCTTTTTTCTCTATTTCGGGTTCTGACTTTGTTGAAATGTTTGTTGGGGTAGGAGCGTCTCGCGTACGTGATATGTTTGAACAGGCAAAAAAACGCGCACCTTGCATTATATTTATTGATGAGATTGATGCTGTGGGTCGGCAGCGTGGAGGCTCTGGCCCTGGCGGCGGCGGTAATGATGAGCGTGAGCAAACCTTAAACCAGTTACTGGTTGAAATGGATGGTTTTAGTGGCAATGAAGGTATTATTGTTATCGCAGCAACTAACCGCTCTGATGTACTGGATAAGGCTTTATTAAGACCGGGACGGTTTGATAGAGAAGTGCATGTAGGTCTGCCAGATATCAAAGGTCGCGAGCAAATTCTCAAGGTACATATTAAAAAAATACCTCAAGCAGAAGATGTCAGTATTAAAGATTTAGCGCGTGGTACACCTGGATTTTCAGGTGCAGAGCTGGCTAATCTGGTTAATGAAGGCGCTTTACTTGCGGCACGAAATAATAAGCGGGTTGTCAATATGGATAATCTTGATCGGGCCCGAGATAAGTTATTGATGGGTGCTGAAAAGCGCTCAATGGTCATGCGCAAAGAAGATTTGTTAATGACTGCCTATCATGAGGCGGGGCATGCAATCGTTGGGCAACATGTACCTGAGCATGATCCAGTCTATAAGGTGAGTATTATGCCTCGTGGGGGCGCTTTAGGTATTACCATGTTTTTACCCGAGCGCGATCAATACAGTGCCAGTAAAGATAAGCTGGAAAGTCAGATTTCAGGATTGTTTGGGGGGCGTATTGCCGAGGCAATTATTTACGGTAAAAATAAAGTGACTACTGGCGCATCAAATGATATTGAACGTGCTACACAGCTAGCCAGAAGTATGGTTACCAAATGGGGCTTGTCGGATAAGCTAGGGCCTATGGATTATGGAGATAATGAGGGCTATATGGGTTCGCAAAGTAAACCTATGTCTGAACAAATGGCACAAGTTATCGATGAAGAAGTGCGTATAGTGATTGATAGAAATTATCAACGCGCTGAAGATATCTTAAATAAGAATATTGAGATATTACATAATATGGCGCACGCTCTAATGGACTGGGAAACAATCGATAAATTCCAGATTGCAAAGTTATTGGATGGTGAAAAAATTGATCCGCCTGTTGATGAGCCAGAAGAGGATGATACAGATAACAGCGCTCAGGTCGATGTAGAAACTGAAACGGTTGAAGATAGCGATAATGACATATCATTAGATAGGAAGGCTGGGCAAGCTGGTCATCAGGAAATGTAAGTTATTTTAACTTTATGCTGAAGAAGCGGGCTTAATAGCCCGTTTTTTTTGTTCCTTTGATTCATTAAAAATCATGATGAGTATAGCTGAAAATGCGCGCATAAAAATGGACCCGTCCTGGAAAGAACGATTGCAAGGTGAATTTTCACTTGAATATATGCAGTCGTTACGCGAATTTCTAACCGAGGAAAAGCAACAGGGCAAGATAATATACCCGCAAGCAGCGCAATATTTTACAGCCTTAAACCTTACGCTATTTGATCAAGTTAAAGTCGTTATTTTAGGGCAAGACCCCTATCATGGCAAAGGCCAGGCACACGGTCTTTGTTTCTCGGTTCCACCTGAGGCTAAAGTCCCACCTTCATTAATCAATATCTACAAAGAATTGCATAACGACCTAGCTATTCCTAGGCCTGAGCATGGTTGCCTAGTTAGTTGGGCTATGCAAGGTGTGTTATTGCTTAATAGCGTACTGAGTGTTGGACAAAACAATGCGGCTTCTCACCAAGGCAAAGGCTGGGAACAATTTACAGATAAAATAATAGCTGAAATCAATGAGCATGCAGAGCATGTGGTATTTATGCTCTGGGGCAGTTATGCCCAGAAAAAAGGGATATTGATTGATAGGACCAGGCATTGTGTTCTGCAAGCACCGCACCCATCACCCTTATCGGCATATCGAGGTTTTTTTGGACAAAAGCCATTTACTAAAGCGAATAAATATTTAGTTGAGAACGGTAAATCGAAAGTTCAATGGGATTTACCTGATACCCTTACTGCAATAAATCAGTTTGTGCGAGCTAATGAAATTAATCAGAAAGTCTCATGATAGAGATATTTAATTTTTTAGCATACCGGTTTCTTCGGCCTCACAAAATATTAGCTATTGACTACCTTTGAGTAAAATAAGCTGATCAAATGGCCCCGGACTAACATAGGCGGTTGCTAGACCCATGCGGTGGTTACAAACTCCTCCAAAGGAGACGCTATCAATGGATATGTTTAAACGCGTGCCTCCGAGCCCTCTTAATATTGGGTTACAGGCGTTACCGCTCTGGCGTGTTACAGATACTCAGGGGGTTGCTTTAAGAAATCTGCGTCATCTGTGGCAATTCCCAGGTCTTTTTTTATCAGATCAATTGATTCAAAAGCTTCCTGAGGTCGTTCAGAAGAAATGGTCATGGCTTCTAAGTTAACAGTGGAAGGGTCTTCTGCCCCGGCATCAGTTAGAGGTGTTTCCAGTTGTTGCTCAGAGGAGTCGTTGTACTTATGTTCTGGTGTTTAATGTTGATGATCTTGAATGTCATTGAACATGATTATTTACCTGGCTGATTGAACTAAGACTAGAGGCAATTAATAAAGGCAGAGCTGTTAAAGTAACGATGGTATTTGGTTTCATATCCCTTGAATCTGAAAAGGGTATGTCTATATGCTATTTAACCGCTAATGATGCTAAAAATTAGCTGTTTCTGCTAGTTTTTTTTGATAAAAATCTATAAAAAATGTACGCTTAATTAAGGTGTTAGTGTCTTTTATAGTTTGAATGCTTGAAAAATCGCCATAGAAGGTTTTTTAAGTATGATCTTGGCCATATTATGTAATACTTTATATTGTTGAGAATGAGTAGCCTGTATAAGTACTTGCTATTAAGTTAAAGCAAAAAAGTAGAACAGTTTACTGAAAAATATCTACTTTCTGCTATGCTTGGGAGTGAGGATTTAATAATATGCGGAAGTTTGACACATCCGCGGGTAATTACCCCCCCCCTAATGTTTTCCAAAAATAATAATTAATCAGGAATAGACTATGAATACTAATACACAACTAGATTCAGTTTTTACGAGTCAACTAGGTGAAATACATGAGAAATGGGGTTGGCTGCTTGCCCTGGGTATTGCATTTATACTTCTAGGAACGATTGGCCTGGGTATGACTTTTGCGCTAACTATGGTTAGCATGTTATTTTTTGGATTTTTGATGCTATTTGGCGGTGTATTTCAGTTAGTTCAGGGGCTAGGATGCAGGGGCTGGAAAAGTATTGTGATTCACGTCCTGATTGCGATTGCCTATTTAATTGGCGGCGTTATTATTATCACCAATCCTTTACTAGCCTCGGAAATCATTACTATGATGATTGCCGCTATTTTTATGGCGGTTGGAGTGATGCGTGTGGCTATGGCTATCCAGCTTAAAGCAGTAAAAGGCTGGTGGGTATCATTAGTGAGCGGCCTATTAGCCTTGATCTTTGGTGGGATGATTATGACTGCCTGGCCGATGTCGGGTACCTGGATTATCGGATTGTTAATCGCCATAGATATGATTTTTCATGGCTGGGGTTATGTTGCTTTAGCATTAGTTGCTAAGGATACGCGTAATCAAGTTGATTAATGCAGGAATAACTGACTAGCGCTGAAAATCCTGAAAATGGAGCTTAAGCGAAGTCAAGATTTTTAGTCCCTGATAGCCATAGGGCCGGGTATTTTCTCGAAGCATCTTTTTGCGTAGAGAAAATACAAAGCATTCCGACATCGCGTCAATCCATTTGAGGTCGCTAAATAAAAAACCCTCTAGGGTTTTTATAAGTGGACGCAGGGCGAATCAGGGCATCGTAGATTTTAATCAGTCCCGTTAAGCTTTTGCCGCGTTGTGGGCTTGGATGCCCAAATCATATTCAAGCGTGGTTATATCTCCTTTGCTGCTGACGGTCTATGGCTATTACCTCAGCGCCGCTGATAACATGAATACTTTTTTGCTCTAATTGAGCAAAGGTTTTCATAATAATAGTCTGTTCTATATCCGGTTTGCTAAATCCATGTGAAAGAATAGGGCGCGAATAGTAATCATCAGTTTCCTTGGTCAGAACTGTAATTTCAGTATCTGGGCTGACTTCTTTGGCCTGGTCTGTAAACAAATCCTGAGCAAAGGCAATATCACCTTGCTGATCACGTACGGTTACATCCAGGATAACCAAAAGGTAATTTATGCCCAGTCAGACCATTGATGTTTATAGTAAAATTTAATATATCACCAACAAATAAAGCATCATTAATTTCAAGTTGCGCAGCATCTGCGAAAGGTTTAAAGCCCGGTACTTATGATCTTTGGCTAATAGCTAGTCTGAAATCTGATAATAACAACAAAATCAGCATTCCTTTAGGACAACTAACCGATGCAGGTGAACAGCAATTTCACCTAAGATCTCAGTCAAACAGATCAGCAACAAAGGATCTTGCTGTTAAACATGTTGTTATTACTGCAGACAAGCAAGACCCGTTCAAACAAACCCTGTTAATAGGCTCACCTAGTTTATTTCAAAACGTATTTTATCGTGACCAATATGGATGACTGTACAAATCGGGCCTGAGCAAATCAAGCTGACTTATCTACCGACTACCTGGGGACTTTTATCAATCAGCTCTTACCCAAAGCTGCCTGCGCGAAATCAAAAAAATCAATCATTAAACGATGCTTTTGCTGCTCAAATTGTCTGGGGTAAAGACTTATTATCAACGAAACTTTGGATGACCATGGTCGTACCTGTAGCACTGCTCATAGGCAAGATAATAACCATACAATCGACCCAAAACATATTGCCCGCTTGCCTAATAATGACCCTTTATTTATCGCCGAAACCAACCCGGAATTAGCCGCACTGGAACAACCCTTATTATTACGCCAGTTTTGTTTATTACTCGCAAACATAGATGCCTTTGATAAACCTGGTGAAACTACACACCTAAGATCTAGACCTGGATAATATGTATTTTTCATCACCTTTAGCACAAAAGGGGCGCGAATTATTTCATAGTAAAGAACACAGAACCGGACAGCGTAAAGGCTGTCATTTAAATACTAGAGAAAACAGCTCCAGTTCTCTGCAAAATGGCAACCGCAATACAGGGGTTGATAATATGCTCGACAATCCACTTAAACTGGTCTGAAAAAAAACCATCAGATGGTGGTTTTGGAGACAAAAAGCAAGGAAATTAATTAGCCAGGCCATGGAATATAAAAAGCAGGTAAATGATTTATTACTAATGGAAGCGCCTGAAACCGAACAAGAATAAAGTGTATTAGCCCAAATCCAATCTAACAGACGCAGTTAGATTGGCTTGACTCCTGAATGACAGCTGCCAGCCAAGAATGGTCATTTAATTGGTCAGAAAATATCAATGTGTCACCCAGAAGCCAGTGACATTTCGTTGGTTTGAGAAGAGTGAGAACTATAGCAGTTGATCTCTTTTCAGCTACTACTAAAATAGCACTGCTACACTATACTTATGAGTTGAATTCAACTTTTCCTATATAAACCATTTGAATAAGCTTGCTAACAATTAAAACAGTTAAGCTATAGATTAAAGTAGAGCTTATATAAGCAGGAAAATATTTTGCAATTCGTTCCACATATTGTACAACTGACAGATCGGGAAACTTCCCTGAAAGCAGGTAAAAACTTCCATTGGAAATCCAAAATGCTATCGAAGCTGCAACCAATAAATAAGCAAACTGTCGACTTAAGTCATGAACATCTAATGCAGAGTACTTAGCACTCCAGCGCCCTGTAAAAAACATGACTGCATAAGTAGGGATTAAAAAAACATATGCTGGAGAAATACAATAATCATTGACTTGCCAGTGGGTAATCGCAATATAATCCAGCAAAGCGGCTTCTGTCAATAGCACGGCTAAACTCGCGATTCCGCAGGTAAAAATACCCGCCAAATAAAATACCGCCAGAGAAGCATCAGGTAGAGTAATTGCGCTTCCAAAATGATCTGAACGCGTTAGCGCCATCAACGTTGCAAGTGCAGAAATAGTTAAATACTGTTTATTATGTTGTATCCAATTCATATAGACCTCTTAAAGTGTTGGTTCATAGCGTAAATGAAAGAAAACGGTAACTCCAGGGGAGTTATAACCTGCTACTGTTTGATACTGAGTATTTAGGATGTTATTGACTGTGCTTTGTAAAGTTACTTGCTCGAAGAATTGATATTCTGCTCTTATATCCCAGGTTACAAAACCATCTATTTGACGATTATTTTGCAAATCATCATAGCGTCGCCCTTCAACATTTAGCGTAGTTCCTATACTTGCGTATCCAAACTGCCTGTCTATGTCAAGACGAAACGTTTGCTGAGCACGTCTGGGTAAAACATTACCAAACGTAGCTGAGTCCATGCTTTTTGGATCGAGTGCACTATAATTAACTAGCATATCGAAGCCATAAAACTGCCCGCCAACTATCGCCTCCAATCCCATAATACGCGCAGCACTCAAGTTATTTGGTGCAAATATTGAGCTATCATATGTAATCATATCATCAATATAAGTTAAATAACCATTAAGAGACCAATTCCAGTTAATATGCTCACCGCTAACACCTATTTCATAACTTTGCGACTTTTCAGGATTTAAGTTGCTATTACCAAAATCTGGGAAATAAAGTTCGTTAAAGGTTGGCGCTTTAAAAGCTGTACCATAAGATGCCGAGACCAGAATCTCATTATCAAAAGCATAGCCCCATGAAGCATTCCAGGTACTATTCTGCGCGAACTGCTGATTAAAGTCGCTACGATAAGCCAGTATAAACTGGTTATTAGCTAACTGGCCTTGATATTGGATAAATACCGCATTGTTATAACGTGATGTTTCTGCAAAATTCTCTGTACTATCTATACTGTCATCTTGAAAATCATAACCTAATGACAGCAAATGCTCGGGCATCAAAGTAAAATTATTCAATGCTGAAAATGAAACTCTCTGGGTATCGAAAGTACTTTTTTTCATGCCATTTAAATAATTCGTTGAGTCATCCTCGCTTACACCTCCGGTTAAATCAATTCGCCAGAAGTCCATTGCCTGTATAGTCGCCTTTCCCCCATAAATAAGTTGTGCAAAGTCAGCTTCATTGACATAATCACCATCAAAATCTGTCTGTCCACCACTATAAAGAGCATGCGCTTCCAGACTTAACCAATCAGTAAGATGATAACCGAGACGTGCTGACCCAGCATAATTCTTATAACCATCTCTATCCGGCTCATTGGTAAAGCAACCATAGCCTAACGCCCCAGCGCAGGAGTTAAAACCCTCGGTCTGTTGATAGCTTAAATGGGTATTGTACCAGGCCTTATCAACCGCACCCGACACGCCACCTTGAACCTTATAATGAGCATAAGTACCAGTTCCTACTGAAAATACTGGATTAATGGCTGATTTTGATGCAATTGCATTTCGGGTATGAATATGAATAATCCCACCTATGGCATCGGCTCCATAAATGCTAGATTTAGGTCCCCGTATAACTTCAATGGATTCAATCTCGCTAATGGGTATATGCTGCCAAGCAGCACCACCTGATGTAGCAGACCCAGCCCGTACGCCATCAATCAAAACCAAAATCTGGTCGGACTCGGTACCCCGTAAAAAAACCGAGGTGTTTTTACCCAAACCACCACTATTAACAACATTAACCCCTGCAATACCCCGCAAAGCCTGTTCAATACTATTAATTTGTTTACGTTCTATATCGTATCGAGTAATAACAGTGCTAGAAACAAGCCGTGAATCTAGTTCGCTACGAGTAGCCGTGACTGTTAAGGGAGCAAGAGCTAGGGTGTCTTCAGCATATACTGAAGCAGGAAGAGTACTAAATAAGCAAAGACTAGCGATAATAATTTTTTTCATAATTTCCTATGTGCCGCCCGCACAAAAAAGTGTAAGAACACAGTAGAGGAAAAAAACGAAAAAAAAGCTAAGAAGGGCTAATTCATCCGTCAACAGCCCTCCGCTGCACCAAATAACATTTCAGGCAGGTCTCCGGGCTTATAAGTATGGATAACTAAAATCAATACCTTCCCATGCAAAGCACAGTGGTTTTTGATGATTTTAAACTTATTTACCGTTGCGGGGGCAGCGTTGGTATTGGAATAGATCCGCACCAAACTTCCCTTTTAACCGTCGGGAGAGATGAACTTCCGTCAGGACCAGAAAATGGAACAGGAATTGTACGTGAAAAACAAATAAATGCAATTTAAAACGCGCAGAGTGATTCTTCATTAGTACTTGAACGAAAAATCCGTTTTTTTTAAAAAAACCACACCCAATCGAGTGAAATAATTTTCAAATTGGCTCAGTTGGGATTAAAATTCACCTACTTGTTACGAGTT
>LWDU01042389.1_pt1 | contig 38775 bp, 37 predicted proteins | sample 727161 | NCBI WGS metagenome assembly LWDU01 (sample SAMN04566230, study PRJNA314399) | hydrothermal vent metagenome | isolation source: deep sea hydrothermal plume seawater | place: Mexico: Gulf of California, Guaymas Basin | collected 2004-07-11
ATTAAATCCCTTAGCTGCCTTAATTGTAAACGCTTCAACTAATCCATGATCACTTAAAGCATTAATTTCTAGTTGATCACTTAAAGCATTAACTCCCTGAGTATGCAAAGAGTTGACATCAGCATTAACTAATCCACTAATTTTATGAAGCAATGAACCTTCAGTAATTTCAACTTGGTGCCTAAACCCATATTGTTGTTCATGTGAAGCATCTCGATCAAAGTCATGCCCTTGGTGACCAGATTGCAATTCTAGGTTTTGATATAAAGAACCCCCAAATGCCACATTCATTTCTTGAAATCCTCTACAAATAGCTAACAATGGCATCTCTTTTTGGATGATAGATTGAATCATTTTAAACACAGAGCGGTCCCTAGATTCATCCAATAACATTTCATGATTAATAATTTCTTTATCGTATTGATCAGGATGCACATTAGATAAGCTGCCTGTTAATAAAAAACCGTCCATACGATTTAAAATTGATTGATCAATATCATCATTCTGATCAACAGGCACCAGCACGCCAGAGCAACCTGTGTGCTGATTTATAGCGTTGATGTACTTTTCACCCACCATATGAAAATAGTGTGAGTCTTGCATTCTCCGACAACACACAATACCTACTAAAGGTTTTTCAATAGAACTCATAATCGTTCCATTTTACGGATGGTAATTAAGTTTGGCTAACTATATTGGCGTTTACGCAAGCCAAGGAAGTAAGCGAGGTATCGAAAACGTCTCTTTAACCCTTCTCCGATTCCCATCATTGAAGGAACATATATTAGAACTAAGTATGGAACAAACAACATTCCAAAAATAAATGTAATGGCTAGTGGCTGCACTAATCTTGCTTGCAAGCTTGTCTCAAAAAGAATTGGCAATAAACCCACGATGGTTGTTATTGTGGTTAGAATAACAGGCCTTAATCGTTCTTTTGCTCCCATCACTACTGCTTCTGATAATGCATAGCCTTCTGTCAGAAACTCTTTGATCGTTCTTACCAAAATAATGGAATCATTGACTAAAACTCCAGTTAACCCAAAGAAGGCCATTAGACTAAACATACTGAGATTAAAACCTAAAAGATAGTGTCCTAAAATAGCTCCAATCAGTCCAAAAGGCACCACAGACATTATCAAGAGAGGAGTTGTGTAGCTAGAAAACAACCAGGCGAGAATAATATATATAGATGCGAGCGTAATAATTAAAGCTAAACTGAGGTCCCCAAGAGCTTCTGATTGTTCTTCTGCTTTCCCTTTATATTCAATTGTTACGTTAAAATCATTTTCAATTTTGGGTGCTATATTTTTACGGACGGACTGAAGAATAATATTGGTGGTTGTGATTTCTGGATTCACATCAGCTGTAACAGAAACCTTTCTCACTCCACCTTCTTTCCTAATTTTTGTAAAACCTAACCTTTGTTTCAACATAACCACTTCCGACAGAAGAATATTATTGTTGTCGGGTGTAATCAGGAAGATATCACGGATAGTTTGATTGATGGTCTCAGCTTCAGGTAACTTAACCCTAACCACTATCTCTTCTCCATCCTGAGAAAAACGTTTAGCAATAGCACCTGAAAACGAATTTCGGACCTGCCTTGCTATTTCTTCAGCACTAAATCCCATAGCTTCGCCTTCTGGGGTAATCTCTAACAGTACCTCTTGTTTTCCGAATGGTAAGTCGTCTTCAATAGCAATAAGTCCGGGTAATGATCTGAGTTCATTTCTCAAAGCTAATGCGGCTTTTTTTATCGTTTGCAAATCATCACTCACAATTCTTATATCAATATCTCTCCCAGGCGGTCCACCTGTTGGGCTCTCAAAGACAATAAAGCTCTCAATACCAGGCATCATCCTGGTGGACTCTTCCCAAGCTTTAATAAATTCTATATTCCGAATAATTCTTCCATCACCAGCAACCAACTCCACAGTATAGGAGCCAATGTGAGCACCTGTTGTATTGCTAAGCAGGTTCCCCCTGCCTGAATCTGTGGATCCAATATTACCTACTCCATATTTCACTAAACTCCCAGGGCCATCCATTAACCTGCTCTCAACGGCTAATGCTGATCTTCCTAATTCTTCAACCATTGTTTGGGTCTTTGATTTAGGAGTGCCTGGAGAAAACGAGAAATTAGCATGGATAGTGTCACTTTCAGGGGTATCAAAAAATTCAAAATTAACTCGTCCTGAAAATAACAAACTAACTGACATGAAGAATAAGCAAACCGTTGCTAACACTGTAAATCTTTTGCTTGCATAGGTTCTAGCTACCAATGGGGCAACATAATGGTCTCTAAAATGATTAAAATAAACATCAAATGTTCTTATCTTAGTTTGATCGTATTGGCTCACTTTCTTCATTGCATGTCTAAGATGCATCGGAAGAATTAAAAAACATTCAATCAAACTTGCAATAATAATTAAGCCTAAAGTAATCGGTATAGGGGCAATAATAGTGCCGACATCAGCTTTCACCATAAGCACAGGCAAAAATGCTGCTAGAGTAGTTAAGCATGCAGCTAGCACTGGGTAAAACATTCTTTGGGCGCCAATCCTAGAAGCATCTTTATAGTTCATTCCTCTTCGATGCAAAGTGGTCGTATGTTCAGAGACCACAATAGCATCATCAACAACAATGCCAATTCCCATAATCAGTGCAAACATACTGATCATATCGAGAGATAATCCGATGAAATACATTCCTCCTAGGGCAGCTAAGAAAGCAACTGGTATTCCTAAAGCAACCCAAATTGCAATTCTTCCATTTAAGAAGACAAATAAGACTAACAGCACTAATACTAGACCAGTGAGCCCATTGTCAATGAGCATCTCAATTCGTTGCCTCACTGAATCTGCAAAAACATCGTACACAACTATGTCTAAACTTTGAGGATACTTCAAAGCGACATTGTCCATATATTGCTCAACTAAGTCATGTGAAACAAGTGAATCAGCTCCCTGGGTTCGAAACACAACTAAACCTATTGATGGACCACTATTATTAATACGATAACTAGAATTTTCTTGGAATGTTTCGTATACATATGCAATATCTCCTAGATAGAGCTTTTCACCCGTTGCTTTGGATAAGACTTCAATCTTTCTGAGATCATTAGGACTTCTTGCCAGTTGCTCACTTCTAATTTGTCTAGATATCCCCCCTGAATTAATACTTCCAGATGGCAAATCTATGCTGGAGGCTGACAGTCTTTTAGAAATGTCATCAAGTGACAGGTCTAATTCTCTTAAATTATCCGAAGGAACTTCAACCCAGATTTCTTGATCTCTTGCTCCCTCAAAATCTACACTTGCCAGACCCATATTAATTAAATCATCACGCATTTGACGTGCAAAATATTTCAGTGTTTTATTTGAGAAAGGACCTGAAATATCAATTCGACAAACTTCATCCCTTTGCAGTACTTGACTGATTACAGGTTTCTCTATGTCTTGCGGAAAAGTCGATATTCGTGAAATAGCAGATTGAACATCGGTTAATGCTTTCGACATTGAAGCGCTTTGTTTAAAGCCTATTGATACTTTTCCTCTGCCTTCATAAGCAAAAGAATCAACATCATTAACATCATTGATAAATCTAACTTCAGGCTCTATCGCATTGATGATATTTTCTTCAACATCTTCCGCGCTTGCTCCAGGCCACTCAATATTAACAGTGACTATTTCTATCCCAAAATCTGGCATTAATTGCCTTTTAAGTTGACTTAATCCAAATATCCCAAAGAGAATCATGAGGGCCATTAAAAGGTTCCCAGCAACTTTATGCTGGCTGAAAAAAGGGATTATGCCTTGGTTTGAATAATTTAGATTACTACTATTATTCTGTTGTTTATTCTTTTGGCTAGAATTCTTATACATAATTATAAAATATCAACCAATACACCTTCGCCGGCTTCCATTAACTGGTTTGTTATAATCATATCCCCTGTTTGAATATCTGAACTTTTCTGCACGGCCAATAAAACATTGGTGCCATCATATCCGAGGATATTGATAAACTGTTTAGTCAAACGTTGGTCATTTACAACAAACACGTAGGCATCTTCATAAATAGAAGTTTCAGGTACAACGATAACTGAATAATAACTTTTATCAGGTACTGTAAGCCTTACAAAAGCACCCGGTCTAATCAAAGCTGTTCCACTGTCTATTAAAGAGAGAGTAGCAAAAACATCAACACCACCAGTATTAGATTTAATTTCAGCACCAATACGTGCAATGGTTGCTTCAAAAGGGATGGTTTTATTTCCTGCTGTCCAATTGATTGATACCGGCCTTCCTATAATTGCAGTTTCATCTTCTAATAATCTCCCGTACTGAGCTTTTGAAAGTGAGAACCTAACCTCAAGATTATTAATATCAATAATTTCACCAATCTTATCATTGAAGGTGCTTACCTGTTTTCCTAAACTTGCCAAAACATCATTAATGACACCGTCATAAGGTGCATAGAGTTTGGTGTCTCTTAAGTCTTTTTCAGCCTCTGCGAGAACTATTTCTTGTTGGATTTTCTCAAGTAATGCATTATCCCGAAACTGTTCTGAAATTGATCCTTGTGTAAATAACTCTTCAGCTCTCTCATAATCTCGCTTGAATATTCGATACCTCGCCTTTTCTTCAACAACTTCATTTTTATATTCAAAATCATCAATTGTTATCAGAAGTTCTCCTTGTTTAACTACGCCCCCTTCTTTAAAATTATCTCCGACCTGGGTAACCTGCCCACCAACAAATGCTCTTAATTCGCTTCTTCTTGATGCAATGATTTCTCCAAAAAGCTTCAGTTGGGGCTGTATATCCTTGTATTCAGCTTGTTGCAGGTGGTGCAGGCTTTGTTGCTGAAAGATAAAAAATAAATAGAACGGTGCCAGTCAACAGAATTATTGTTGCCTTGGTAGAACGAGGTATTTCAAAAATGTATTTTTTTACTTTATTTATCATTTATATATAACTATAGCTTCGCTATTCTTGAACGTTCGGATTCCAAGAGTTAAGCGATTAGATCGTAATTAAAATAATGATTTATATCTGCAAGAGTTACAAAAAGTTACATTGCTGTTACTAAGGAATAAGCATAAATTTTGCTTCACTCTCAGCAATAATAGTCTGATCCGAGGCAAGCAAAACTTTGCCTTGCATAAAAGCCACTCTAGATTTTGTTTTTATGCATCTCCCCTCAAGTAAAACTTCATTGTTTATTGGTAATGCTTGTCTATATCTCAAATCACATTGAGCTGTTTGAGCAATTTGGTTTTTAAGGAACAACCAATTAGCCATAACATCATCCAATAGACTAAAAATAATGCCTCCATGAGTGGTGTTTTGATAACCGACATGATTTTCTTTGGGAGTAAATCTTCCTCGACATACCTCGTCGTCGTCAATAGTAAACTGTATTTTTAAGCCTATAGGATTATCTGGGCCACAGACAAAACAGTTATTAGCATTGAAATTTGGGTGTGTCATATCAATCTAAATTGTCTCTCTTGATCATTGCTCTCAATTAGTCCGGATGTGGCATCTCCAAAATGAAGGGCCTTCATAAAAGACTAGTGTAATTGATAAATCCTAAAGGTGTTTTATTTAAAATAGATCCCAAACATTTGTTTAAACCAACTCTCCCTACGCTTGCAAACTAAACAAAAGATTAATGCGGCAAGCAGAGCAATAAGCCCATCAACTCCAGCAACATCAGTGAGTTCACTAGTGTTTTTTCTGACTGGTTGCAGCCAAGATATAGATCTCGAAGACAATGCTGCAGTTTCTAAATCAGCAATTGTTTTCTCAATAGTATTTAGCTGGCTCTGTAATAAAACAACATTTTTGCTTGCTTCATCTGAAGTCTCCCCAAAGAGCTTTAACTGAGATTCATTAGCGACTAGTCCCGCGTTAAGTTGATCCAGTTCCGCGTTAAGTTGATCCAGTTCCGCGTTAAGTTGATCCAGTTCCGCGTTAAGTTGATCCAGTTCAATGTTAGTTTGATTAGTTAAGTCTAGATCAGTGTCAGTATCACTATCATTTATGACACTCTCAACAAAGTCAGTATCAATAGAATTTATGACATTCTCAGCAGCTACAATAGAATTCCTCAGTTTATTGCTAATTGAAATAGACTCTTCTAGTTCTATCCTCGAAGAAATTGCCTTGCTCTCTTCTAATGCTAATGAGGAAGCTGTTCTATCATAATCGTCTCTTGCATTATTTAAAGGCGCTTGTGACAACTCCTCTGGAGTTATAAAAGCTAGGAAAACAAATATGGTCGCAAACAGAATTGTTAGATCTGTAACTTTAGTTAATTGTTTTAAGAAAGGTTTAAACATACTTATAGATTGTAGCCTAAATAAAAAAAAGGGTCCTTTGAAAGAACCCCTTCTTATGCTTTTAAGAATTTAAAAACTTAAAAAGCTTTTTTCCCATTTACATACCGCTTCGGCCGTACATACCTGAGAGAATTGCAAGAACGATGATACCGACAACACCGTTATCACCTAGAGAATTGATCAAATCGATCAAATTTCCCAATACAGCGCCTACAAATGGTACATCACCAAATACAACGCCAGCGGCAACACCTAGTGCTACAAGAGCAACTGCGATATCTGTTAGTTCTCCAATCCAACCTTTGATTTTACCCATGATAAAATACTCCCCTAATTAAGGTTAATTTTCAATTCCCTCATAAACAATAAATTATCTATAAGGACATTTGATATAAACAAAAGCTAGTGGATGAGTCAAAAACAGGTTGATTATTTGTTTTTATACAACGTTTTCATAAAGCTTTGAAAGAGGCTATGGAGATAGATTTTAGGCAGTTAATGGATTATAAGTATAATGGTTATAATGCACTATTAAACGAATAAAGTATTGATATTGTTACTGTTTTTAATTCATTATCAAAAAAAACTAAAATAAAGGCTTTATAACTATATTCTTGCGCTTTTTAGACTCATTCTAAAATAAAATTGCCTTAGGATTAGTAAGAAAAGGTGGTGGCCAGAGGTGGAATCGAACCACCGACACGCGGATTTTCAGTCCGCTGCTCTACCGACTGAGCTATCTGGCCATGGGTTGGGAATATTCTATAGAAAAATCCTCAATTGATAAATTAATTCTTATTCTAGAGGAATATATTCTTTTGGTTTTGTTGAACCCTCTCCAAAAAAGAATTTCTGCAACTCTTCATTAAGAAATTGTCTAGCGTCTGGGTCAAGCATGGATAGTCTATTCTCATTAATTAACATAGTTTGATGTTCTAACCATAATTGCCAGGCTTCTTTAGAAATTGACTCATAAATTTTCTTGCCTATTTCTCCTGGGTAAGGTGGTCTTTCAAGACCGGTTCTATCTTCTTTGTAGTACTCGCAGTAAATGATTCTTTCCATTGATTTATTATTTTAATTGATTGATTAATGATTTTACTGGTTTTGGAACACCTAGTTTACTAATTTGTTTTTTGGTAAATCTACCATGGTGGTCTTCCAAGCTCATGGTATCTTTAATATCAATCACAACAGGTGTAATTTCTAAATCAAAATGGCTAAAGCCATGATTTATTATCTTGCCGTACTCTATATTTTCTATATCTTGGCTGATTTTATTGCACCATTGCTCTATATGTTTGTTGGTACCTAGCTCTGGAAAAGACCATAAGCCACCCCATATTCCTTTATTTTCTCTCTTTTCTAAAAGAATATTATTGTCTTGATCCTTCAAGATTAGAAAAAAAACTGTTTGTTTTGGCTTCTTCTTTTTTATTGTTTTGTTGGGTAATAAACTAACTAAGTTCTTCTCGAAAGCTATGCAATTCTTTTTCACTGGACATATTGAACATTGAGTTTTTTTTGAGGTGCAAATAGTTGCGCCTAGATCCATTATCGCTTGGGTATAAAAACTATAGTCTTTCTCTGGTAAACACGCTATCGCAAGAGACCATAGTTTATTATTAGTTTTGCTTAACTTTAGATCTCCACTGATGTTAAAGAATCTAGTTAAAACTCTTTTTACATTGCCGTCTAAAATCGGCCTAGGTTCTATACAAGAAAGCGATAATATAGCTCCAGCTGTCGATGTCCCTATTCCTGGTAATGCTATTAATTCCTCAAATTTCTTCGGTATTTCTCCCTTATATTGGTCAACTATAATTTTTGAACTCTGGTGAAGATTTCTAGCTCTTGCATAAAACCCTAAACCTGACCAATGACTCATGACCTGATCTTCGGATGCGCCAGCAAGACTTGTGACCGATGGAAATGCTTTAATAAACTTTTTAAAATAAGGTATAACAGTAATTACTTGGGTTTGCTGCAACATAATCTCAGAGATCCAGGTCTTATAAATTGACGGCGGCTCCTGCCAAGGGAGGTCTTTACGCCCATTTTTATGCCACCATTGTAGTAGTGGTCTTGTGAGGTTCCTTTGAAAACTTGCAGTCAACAGACTTATCTTTAGTAACTAACCAAGAATTTTTGTAACGCCAATAAAAGCAACGATAAATATCATAATGTAGGTTGCGTGTACCCACAATAGAGTGGTTTTCATGCCGCTAGTGATTGAAGATTCTAATTCTGGACTAGAACCTTCTGTGGCCAATCTTTCAAATGCCATCCCCAAAGGGAAAAAGGCAATCTCTATACCTAATATTGTTAAGTTAATTAACCCATATAGCCCTACTTTTAGTGCTATAGAGTTTGGTTCATAAGGCCCGTAACCCATAAAAGAAGAAGCTGCCACAATAATTAACCCTACCCCTAAAGAAGCAACGACAATCCGATTTATCTTTGAGAGTTGTTGACCCCAGGGTTTATCTAAATTAGCAGCACCACCGACATTAATTACTAGCCACATTAGAACAAATACCCACATTAAGCTTAATGTTAAGACGCTAGGTTCTATATAGCCTAATGATTTAGATAAATGAACCCCTAAAGGTAAGGCCATGACCCACATAACTCTGGGAAGGATCTCAATTTTAAGAGCCATTTCCAACATTTGGAAACGAGCCTCTACTCCTAAATTAGGGTCTGTGGACTTCTTTGAACAAAGCATTACCCCCATGTCTGTTCCCAACCAAAAAACAAACATACAAATATGTAAAAATTTCCATATCTCATACTCTGCCATTATATAAACCCCGCTTATTATTAGCTTATTTTAACTTCAGGTTCTATCACCTCACCGTCCTCTTGCCAACAATATAGTTCTCCTATATACCTGGCTAAAGTGGCTTGTGTTTCTTCCGAAGCATTGTCAGCCTCTAAGGCTTCTAGATTTCGTTGTGCTAACTCTATTGCCCTTGGAACTCGCCAGTCTCTAAAAGCTCTGCTCTGCTCCATGTTGACTGCAACACGGGTTTCATCCAAGTATTCATCAGTCACAGTAACATCCGCACCAGACCATGAAAGTCTTATCTCAGACATCTTCCTCTCCTTAAATTAAGCTATCTATGATTATCATTTAATGAAAATAATTTGACAACTCTTTATCAAGTATAAACTTTCATCAAGCTTATGAGACCTCATGTAGAACTAATACAACAAAGTGACCTTTGTTGGCACCCTGCTGAACTGCACGCTGGCACAGGAAGGGTAATGCAAAGAAATCTCTCTTATGATGAAGAAGACGGCTCTTGTTCAACAAAACTATATTTTGAAACTGCATGGGATCGTCCTGCTGGTTACCATGAAGCTGATACAGAATGGTTTGTCTTAGAGGGCAAAGTAAAAATGGGAGAACAAATTTTTGGCCCAGGGATGTACTGGCGAGCACCGGCTGGTTTAAAAGTTCCTGCCATGAGTGTTGATGAGGGCGCTGAAGTTCTTATTTTTAGAGAATATGGTGATTGGGGTTTTTCAGTTTCAGAAACAGATAAAAGTGATTTTATCCCTGAAGGAGGTAACACTGCCTCAGAGGAGCCTGGTAAATTAACCATTTGTGATTCTACTAAAATGGATTGGATGGATAATATCTATGAAGGTGATACACAACGTTTTTTACAACTCAAAATTCTCTATCATGATCCATCTCCTGAGGAGCAAAATGACAAAGGATTTATTACTATGCTTGGTTGGGCACCTCCAGGATGGACAGATGATAGACTCATACATCATCCAATTTTTGAGGAGGCTTATACTTTAACTGGGCACATGGATTATAACTTTGGACGTTTTACACCTGGGGCTTATTTCTTCAGGCCAGCAAAAGTGAAGCATGGCCATTTTGTTACAGGTGAAGAGATGGGAGCAAGCTGGATCTTTAGACTAGATGGGGCTCTCATTAATTGGGTTACTCTTAATTCAGAAGTTATTGTCAAAGGTGATGCTGTTAACTATGATCCAGAAACTCAGGCCCCAGTCATGGCTGGAATTCCAGTCAGATCTAAATCAACAGGACCGTGGGATTTAGATGGTCAATAATCTCTGAATTATTAACCACAGAATAAAGTAAAACTGATGAGTGGCATAATCGACATTGTGGTTAATCTCTTTACCCCACAGGAAGTGGAGCTGGGGCAAACAGGCCTGGATGAAGATTTTAAAAAACAAGTAAGAATGCCTGCAGAAATGAGGGGCGGCGTTACGATCCCTGATTATATTAAGAAAATGGATCAAGCCGGTATTGAAAGGTCATTATTAATTGCTGTCAGGGCTGGTGATATCAGGGTTCCTGAATCTTTTGAGATACCTTATGAAAGAGTCTATGATGTTTGCCGTCAAAACCCAGACAGATTTTCAGGATTAGCTGGTGTTGATCCCTTTAGAGGTATGGAAGGGCTAAATGATTTAGAAACTGCAGTTAAAGAATATGGTTTTGTTGGTGCTCACCTATACCCTCATTGGTGTGAATTACCACCAAATCACCGAAAGTATTACCCTTATTATGCAAAATGTTGTGAGCTTGGAATACCGATCATGATGCAAGTTGGTCATAATTTAATTTATTCAAAAAATAGAAGACTTCCCAGTGTTGGCAAACCAATATATTTGGATCAGGTGGCCATCGATTTTCCAGAGTTAAAGCTTATTGGCATACATATTGGTATTCCTTGGGCTGAAGAAATGATATCGATGTGCTGGAAACATGAGAATGTTTATACAGCTGGTGATGCTTACGCGCCCAAATATTGGCCAGAAGCCTTTATCCATTATGCTAATTCATATGGAAAACATAAAGTCATGTTTGGAACAGACTGGCCCGTTATTGATCCCATAAGAGCAGTTGATGAATTTAATAATCTAAATTTTAAAGATTCATCTAAAGAACTGGTTCTCCGAGAGAATGCGATGCGAGTATTCAACTTGGACAAATAGAGTGAAACCAAACATTCAATTACCTAATACTTACAGACACTTATCAATACCCGAGGGTATTCGTTCTGCAATGTCTAGGAATCCAAGTAAAACTGCCTATAAACATGGAGGTAAAATAAGAACTTATAAGGACTTGGTAAAACGGATGGATAGGATCTCTTCTGGATTACTACATCATTTAAAACCCTCTGAAGACCATGCCGCAATAGTGGCTAGTAATTCTATTGAATATATGGAAATAGTCTTAGGGGCCTCTCAAGCTGGTATACCCGTAGCTACAGTGAACCCTAAATTGTCTGGCAAAGAAATTAAGGCAATATGTGATGATGCTGAAGCAAAAATCCTGTTTGTGGACAAAGCATCATATATAACTTTGGAAGATATTGTTTTCTCAACGGTTGAAAAAATTGTTGTGATTGAAAGCGAGCTTGAGGATTGGATTATGAGCAGCAAGCCTCTTACAGACAGTCCAGTTATTATGGAATGGGATGTATTCACCATGCCTTACACCTCAGGAACAACAGGGGAACCCAAAGGGGTTCTAGTTCCACATCGCTCAAGAATCCTGACTTTATTTGGAATGGCAGTTGAGTATGGTTGTTACTCACCTGATGACCGTTTTTTAGCTATTGCCCCCATGTGTCATGGGGCAGGTATGATTTTCTCCTTAGCTCCTATCTTCTTTGGAGGTTATGCAGAAATAATGGATTCTTTTGACCCAGAGATTGTTTTAAAAACAATGAAAAATGAAAATATTACTGGATTTTTTGGAGTGCCAACACATTTCCATGGCATCCTTAGTCTTGAGCAATCTATCCTTAATAATTCAAGATCCCATCAACTTAAATCAATCATTTCTAATGCTGCGGCTCTACCCCAACAGATAAAAGAGCAAATTATTGAACACTTTGGTGAAGGTCTACTTCATGAAACCTATGGGTCAACAGAAGGAGGAATTATTTCTAATCTAAGGCCTGGTGATCAACTCAAAAAGTTACAATGCGTAGGGCAAGCGTTTCCTTGCACAGAAATCAAAACCCTAACAGAGTCAGGAAAAATCTGTGAGCCAAATGAGGTTGGTGAATTGTTTTCAACCAGTCCTTATTTATTTAACGGTTATTGGAAAAGGCCTGATGAAACAAAAGAAGCCTTGGTTGATGGATGGTTAACTGTGGGGGATATGGCTAGACAAGATGAAGACGGATACTTATATATTGTTGATCGAAAAAAAGACATGGTGATCTCAGGTGGGGTCAATATTTATCCAAGAGAAATAGAAGATGTTTTATATAACCACCCTAATATAGAAGATGTGGCAGTTATTGGAGTTCCAGATGAAAAATGGGGAGAGTCTTTAAAGGCATTTATTGTTGCCAATAACCCTGATGAACTACAATCGGAAGACGTGCTTTCGTTTTGTGAACAGAATATTTCTAAAATTAAAATACCAAAAATAATCGAGTTTATAGATACAATTCCTAGAAATGCTAATGGTAAAGTTCTAAAAACTGTTTTAAAGAAGGACTCTTGATGGGTGAAAAGAAAATCACCGTTAAGTTTTATTTTGACTATAGTTGCCCTTGGACATATTTAGGTTTTAAGCGACTTATACAAACAGCAACCAGAACAGCGTCAACCATCGAATGGAAGCCAGTTAAATTAGAAATAATTAAAGAACTACTAAATAAGCCATCACAAGACACCCCAAACTATGTTGCTAATTATCGTGCAAAAGATCTGCAAGATTGGGCATCTTACTGCAGTCTTGATATTAAAGAACATAAAAATTTAGATCATAGAGTGTCCCTTAAAGCATCTAAAGGTGCTTTTGCTGCAATAGCTGAAAACACCATTGTTGATTACAGCGCGCAGGTGTTTAAAGCATTTTTTACTGACATGGCTGATATTGCTGATAGTGAGACTCTTATTGAGATTGCCAAACAATTGGATATGGATATAGATAATTTTAGGTTGACTATTGAGGGTGAACAAAATTATGAGGCCATATTAAAGAACACTAATGAACTTATTGATACAGGTGGTTATGGTAGCCCAACAATGGTTGTTGAAGACCAAATGTTCTTCGGTAATGATCGAATGAATCTAGTCGAATTTGCTATTGGTCAAGCAAGCGGTAAAGTGCTGGTTTTACCAGGACAACATAATGCTTAGAGAAAAGTTTATAATACATTTATTCTATGGACTCCAATATAACAACTAGCAGAAGAAATTTTTTACTTGGCACAACTTTTTCAGGTTTAACACTGAATTACTCTTCCTCAATTCTTGGGCAAGCATCAACTCCTTATAGGGCATGGGAAGACTTGGCACGACAAAAATGGACATGGGATAGTATCACTCACTCAACGCATGGCACTAACTGTACAGGTCAATGTGCCTTCAACGTCTTTGTAAAAAATGGTGTTGTTTGGAGAGAAGAACAACAAGGAGAATATGGTGCATCAAGTGATGCTCCAGACTATGGGCCCAGGGGCTGTCAAAAGGGATTAAGACATTCCAAATACATGTATGGCAAGCAAAGAATCTTATACCCCTTAAAGCGAGTTGGTGAACGAGGTGAAGGTAAATGGGAAAGGATTTCATGGGACCAAGCAATGTTAGAAGTGGCAGACAAGTTTTTAGATCATAATCTTGAAACTGGGCCTGAATCCATCACCTGTGGGTTAGGCACACAAATGGTAATGAAAAGGGCCTCTTATGCGAGCTTACTTAGATTTGCTAATATTAGTGGTGTTCAAATGCCTGAGGCGTTTGCAGGAGTTGGTGATTTATTTTCTGGAGCACAAATTACCTTTGGGCATGTAACGCTGGGTAACACCATGGCAGAAATTTATAAGTCAAAATGTTGTCTTGTATGGTTCTGTAACCCTGCAGTGACTCGCATTCCTGATGCTCATTTCTTTTGGGAAGCAAAATATAATGGAACAGAAGTCATTTCAATTTCTCCTGAGTTTAATGCCACAGCAATGCATGCAAGCAAATGGTTAAACCCTAATCCAGGCAGTGATATTGCTTTAGCGATGGCAATGGTGAAAACCATATTGGATGATAAAACCTATGATGTAAAATACATCAAGGAACAATCAGACCTTCCGTTTCTGGTAAGAAAAGATAATGATAAATACATAAGAGAAACAGACATCCTGGATAGCCCAAACACAAGGGATAATTTGTTTTATTTATGGGATAACAACACTGATAGTTTTATAGCTGCGCCTGGAACAGGAACGCCTCCGCCTCCGCCTCCAGGTACCCCAGAACATTTAATACCGCCCATGCCTTCCATTGACCTTGGTGAAATTGATCCAGCATTAGAGGGTGAATGGACTATCGAAACCAAAGATGGTCCTATAACTGTTACCACTGTGTTCGAGCTCACTAAACAAAGAGCCTCGGAACATACTCCAGAAATGGCTCAGGATATTACTGGTATTAATGCTGAAGTGATTAGAGAAGTAGCTAGAAAATTTGCAGAGGCAAAACCAGCCATGATTTATGCGGGTTATAGGGCCTCGAAGTATTTACATGGGGACTTACTCCAAAGAGCTTTCTTTTTATTGTTATGTATTACTGGTAATACTGGTAAAGAAGGGGGTGGCCTAACTATTACTAACCTAGCAAAAGATGATGCTGTTTTCCCTTTTGCCATGAGAAACCCTATCGCTGCGTTTAGGGTTGCCACTCTCTCAAGGTGGGATTATATCCATGGGGATATGAAAGAACTGAATAAAGAGGTTTATGGTGAAGAATTGGCAGAGGAACATGACCGATACTTTCAAAAATCAATAGATAATGGTTGGTTTCCTGACTATTCAAAAGTCCCTTGGAAAATGGGCATGTTCTCAGGCACAAACCCAGCCAGTTGGCGGTCCTCTGGTCAACATTGGAGAGAGAATGCGTTTGGCAAATTAGAGACCATTGTTACCTTTGCAACTGACATGGGCACAACTGCAATGTATTCTGATTATGTTCTGCCTATTGCACATCATTATGAGCGACATGATTTTCATTTAGAGCCTAGAACTCCGTATATGCAAGTTATTGATAAAGCGGTTGAGCCACTTGGGGAGTCAGTAGATGACTGGACGGCTTATGAAAGATTATCAAAAGCGATTGCTCAAAGAGCCACGGAAAGAGATATCAAGCCGATTGATGATAATGTGGTTGGTGTTCCTTTTAAACGAGATTTTAAAAACTTCCATAAAGACTACACTAGCGATGGTGCAATTAGATCAGTGAAGGATGTTATCGAATTCCTTCTTAGTAACTCAAGCGGCATACAAAACGTAAGTTATGATGAACTTGCTGAAAAAGGTTTTGTGAGAAATAAAGGCTCTGAAACAACGGTTCATAGTAAAGAATCCCCCTATTACTCAGAGATTTGGGAAAGCGTTAACCATAAAATTGGATACAAAACGCTCACTCATCGACAGCAATTTTATATTGATCATGATTGGTTTTTTGAATTTGATGAGGTGCTACCACGTCATAAAGATCCCTTGGTCAATGAAGGTTACCCAATGAAAATGCTTATGGGTCATGCTCGTCATGGTATTCATAGTATGTGGAGAGATGATAGTTTTCTCTTAAGCCTCCAGAGGGGCGAGCCTGATGTCTATGTCAATCCTGATGACGCACAAAACAAAGGCGTTATAGATGGTGATTTAATTAAAGTATTTAGTATAGCTGGCTCTTTTATAGCACAAGCCCATGTGACCTCTACCATGGGGCCTAATATGCTGTATATGTATCATGGGTGGGACCCCATGATGTTTAGAGATAGACAAAACTTCGGTGCTGTTGTTCAGACTGGTGGTTTAATTAAACCCACTTCACTAGCTGGAGGTTATGAGCAGCTAGGACACAAGCCTTTTGCTTATGAACCCAATCATACTTTTCATGATTACACTTGTGATTTTAAGAAGTATGCGGATAACTAATGACACAATGAATTTATCAATTAACCGGTTGTTCAATACGGCAGCTCTCATTCTACTGTTGCTATCTTCTCCCTCATATGCACAGTGGTCAGATCCACCCTCAGACGAAATCGTGATTCGAGGTGGTTGGTTGTTCGATGGCATCAGCAACACACGTAGACAAAATAAGGGTATTGTGATTCGCGAGGGGAAAATTGTTGAAATTGACGCAAATATACAGGGGAAAGCTCTTGCGGCGACTAGCGTAATAGACCTGACCGACTCGGAAACGATTTTACCCGGCATGATTGATCTGCACGCACACTACAATTTTGATCTCGTTGATATAGGTCGTGTGGAAGAAGTTGTCAACAACGGCATTATATTCTTAGCAAACGGAGTGACATCAACCTGGTCGGCTGGTGAGTACTATCCTGAGCGAGTTCTGAGGCAGCGGGACCTGATAGATAGTGCTAAAGCAATCGGCCCGAGACTTTTCGCTTCGGGCCCTTATTTTGGTGGATTCAGATGCGAATACAGCGTTAAAACTGCCGCTGACAATTGCTCTGCCTGGCCGAATGACATTACTGAAGAGGAAATGCGTGCGGAAGTCGATAAATGGGCAGCACGGGGTGTCATCAGTATCAAGATTAAACAGGCAACACCCGGTGAAACCAAAATTTTAATCGAGCAAGCACACAAACATGGTATGACAACAACAGGACATCTGGCCAATTACGAATGGGAATACGATGTGCATCCCAGAGATGCAATCTTGATGGGGTTAGATCGTCTTGAGCATCAGATTACGTTGGGTAGCGGTGGTGAAGAAAGCGCTGATATGGAGCAAATGATTGATCTGATTCTGCAATACCAAGTGTATTATGATGCCAACTTGCAGATGTACGGTGGGGTCAATCTACGAAAAGAACTTGGTACAGACATGGTTTGGACCAACGAGGCAAAATACTTCACTCCTTACGCACAAACATTACTTGAGAAACGAGGCGAGCCACTGCCGGAGTCAGATGTGATCGAATATGCACAACGCGTGCTTGAATTGAACAAACTGTATGAATCCGGTGGTGAGAATCTTCTCATTGTAGGCACCGATGAGCCTGTCTATACAACTTTGTTGCCAGGATTTGCATTTCATCGTGAACTCTTGGCGATGGTACACGCAGGGTTACCAAACATTACAGTACTAAAAGCAGCAACAATTAACGGCGCAAATGCGCTTGGTGTTGCAGACAAGCTTGGATCCATAGAACCTGGAAAACTGGCTGATGTCCTCGTCATCAAGGGTAATCCATTTGAAGATATTAAAGTTACACGGAATATCGAGTTAGTAATTAAAGGCGGTGTAATATATTACCCAGAGATACTACTCAAGTCAGCTGAAGGTATGATCGGACCCGAAGGACCAGATGATCATGACGATTGGGAACTGCATATTGAACCACTTAGACCAGCAAACTGACATCTTTAAATTCGTTTAAATCCCTAAGTAAATAAGCGTTATTTAAAACACATCTTCTCTGGGGACGGGTTTCAAAAAGAGAAAAATAAGAGCCGCAGCAACTATTGGTACAATCCCTACTATCGTATATCCCATATTCCAGCCATAATCAGTAGCTGCATATGTAATAGCTAAAGGTCCCAAACCGAAACCTAAATTAATAGCTAATGTTCCACAAAAACTAGCTCCTGTTGCTCTAACTTCTGCTGGGAAGTTTTCAGCAATAAAGGTTGCCATGACAGCGTAAGCACCATAAAAAAACAAAGTCATTAATCCATAACTAATCAGTACCTTATTCCAAGAATCAGCCATCCATATTAAATAAATAAAAGCTAGGCCTCCAAGCAATGCCCATAAAATAATAGTATTTCTTCTTATTAAGAAAAACTCCCCCACAATTGCGGCAGCAATATAACCAAAAGATCCTATGCCATATGAAAGCCCAACTATCTTGATAGCATCTATAATCTCCCAACCCCTTGATTGTGTAAAATAAAGAACCAACATTAATGTGCTTCCATAAGCAAAAGCATAAAGAAATTGGCCGGAAAATAAGAGTAGTGATTTTTTTCTATACTGTTTAGAAAATAAAACTAAAGTACTGGGCTTTGGTTGATCATCAGTTTTCTTATTTTGAGCTTCAAGCCATACTTTTGATTCTGGTAAATACTTATGAATAATCCAACCATAAGGCACAAATAAAAAGGCTAAGAGAAATGTATATCTCCAATTAATGCCTAAATTATCAATCATAAAGACTACTAATATTGATGCAAAGAACCAACCTAATGGAAAGCCAATTTGTAAAATACCTGTAAACAAACCTCTATATCTTGGTGGGGAAGACTCTGTAACTGTGGTAAGTGTAATAGGAGATTGTGCTCCTGCTGCAGTAAATCCAAGAGTTCTAGCAACTAATACTGCTAAGGTATTAGGAGCAATAGCTAGATAAGCAACAAAAATAGGGGTCAAAAATGTTGAGATCAATAATGATTTCTTTCTACCAATGCGATCAGTAAGTACTCCAACTTGAGTACAAAGTATTCCGGATATAAAAAATGTAATCGCTATATACCAACCCACATCTGTTAGATCCCATCCAAAGTCTTCTTGAAATTTTTCACTTACAAGTATGAATATTGAGTGGTCTAAATTGGCAAAAGTTACGCCAATTAAACAAATAAAGAAAACTTTATATGAGCTTGCTGGTATCTGAGAGAGGGACAATATCTCTTGTTTCTTAACGTTTTGATTTATTGGTGGTTGATTCATTGAAACCTCATTTGGATTTGTAGATTGATTAAGGACTATAATATTGTTTATAAATAAAGAATAAATAGTAACAAGTTAAAGGGATTATTTTTAGTATTTCAGTTAGGAGGTAAATCATGACACTTCAATACACTGCTGTCGGCATACAAAATGAGTCGCATATGGCGACAAGTATTGACGACTATTGGACAGATCTTGAACGTCTGAAAATCAGTATTGGCTATGCAGTATGGAACTGTAGCCTAGACCTCCCTGTAAGATTAGTTACAATTTCTGAGGGTGGCATAGGTGGTTGGTGCCTGGGCGGGGGTGATGAGCATATTCGAATTTCTAGAGAAGTAGTGCCAGAGATCCCAGGAAAAGAAACAGAGTTTCTAGGGGCTCTATGTAAAGAGCATAATATTTATCTTATTGCCCAAATGGTCGCCAAAGCCCCTGATTTAATGAAAGATAGAATATTCAATATAGCTTTTATAATTGACCCCAATGGTGAAGTGATTCACCAACATATAAAAACCTCTTTTTACCAAAGAGAAACAAATACAGCTCCAAGTGATATATGGAATCTTTATTTAGAAAAATATGGTGATGATCCAGAAAAACTTCTTGATGTTCTTTATCCGGTAGCTAAAACCGAAATTGGTAATATAGGAACATTGATTTGTGCTGAGGGTAGCTACCCAGAAGCTGCAAGGGGTTTAGCTTTAAATGGAGCTGAAATCATATATCGATCACAATACCCTGAACCATGGATGGGTAATAAAATGAATCAAATTCAAAACCAATCACATGCTATTTTTAATACCTGCTATGTGCTTGCTCCTAATATTGGGGGAATATACATGCCAGGAATGGATGATTTCAAAATGAGCAATGGTCGTAGCCAACTTATTGACTACCGTGGACAAATTATTTCTGAATATCTAAGTGGAGGCGAAGCTCTTGTTAGTGGCATCATTAACATAGATGGATTAAGAGATTTTCGAGTTAGGGGTCAGTGGCAAAATTTAGCTAAAGATATGAGAGTTGAAGAATATAAAGTGATATATGATGCGATGATGGCAAAGGGTGGCATTTACCCTAGGAATTTATGTATGGACGAGCCGCCATTTACAGAAGAAGACCAATTGGAATTAGTTAAACATCAAGTTAACAAAATGGTCAAGATGGGTGTTTATTCGCCTCCAGATAACTGGGAACCTTATGAGGTTAGTGAATCAGTTCAAAGCCGTATCAATAAAGCAAAAGATATAAGTTAGTGGGAATTAGCTTAGATAAGCGTATTTGAGTCTAATTAGAGTGCAAAATCTATGATTAAAAAATTAAATATTACCAGACGTGATTTTATGAATGGATTCGCGATGAGTCTAACTGCGGGCACTGCATTATCACCTTTAGAACTTCTAGCTATGAATCAGCAGATGCAGAGTAGTAATTTATATCCTCCTGAACTCGTGGGGTTGCGAGGCAGCCATCCTGGTTCATTTGAAGTAGCTCACGCCCTGGCTAGAAATGGCGCATATTGGGCTGAGCCTTCTGATCAGACCGATCTAGATTATGATGTAGTTATCGTTGGTGGGGGCATTTCAGGTCTATCGGCAGCATATCTCTATAGGCAACGTCATGGTAAAAATTCAAGAATATTGATTTTAGATAACCATGATGATTTTGGAGGTCATGCAAAACGTAATGAGTTTAATGTTGATGGCAAGCAACTGATTTGTTATGGAGGTAGTCAGTCTATAGCTGAACCTGGAAGCTGGTCTCCTGTAGGGAAGAAGCTGCTCAAAGATGTAGGGATTCACACCGAGCGTTTTTATGATTATTTTGACCGTAATTACTACAAAAACCGAAAATTACGCAATGGTTTGTATTTCAGCGGTAAGCAATACACCAAAGACCATATATCAGATAATCATTTGAGGTCTGAAATCAAAGATAACGAAAAAGAAATCCTTGATGTTATTAATACCTACCCTATTGCAGAAGCTTCAAAGGTTGCTCTATTTAGATTATTGAGTGAAACAGAAAATTATCTGCAAGGGATAGAGTCTAAAGAAAGTAAAATTAATCTATTGAGAGAAACTAGTTACAGTGATTTTTTAAGACAATATGTCAATGTTCCAGAGGAGGTTGTACAACTTTATAGAGATATGGCTCGAGGTTTGTGGGGCATAGGATGGGATGCATTATCTGCTCTGGATGCCTATAAATCAGAAATGCCTGGAACACGGCACCTTAACCTCAAAATAGCCGATGAAAGCTATGAGAGGGATGAGCCTTATATTTTTCATTTTCCTGATGGCAATGCAGGTGTTGCTCGCTCAATTGTCCGTGGGTTAATACCCAGCGCGATTCCAGGTACAACCATGGAAGATCTTGTGCAAGCAAGAGTTGATTACAATGGGCTTGATTTGGAGTCATCGTTGGTACGGATTAGATTGAACTCAACGGCTGTTAAAGTAAAACACACGCTAAATGAAAAGGCAGTGGATGTTACTTATATCAAGGATGGGAGCCCATATCGGGTAAGAGGAAACCATGTGATCATGGCATGCTATAACAACATCATTCCGGATATTTGTCCCGAAGTGCCTGATGTTCAGAAGGAAGCCATCGCCTATGCCACAAAAATGCCGCTGGTATATATCAGTGTTGCTGTTAGGAATTGGAATGCATTTTCAAATCTTGGATACCGAAGTTTCTATATTCCACAACCTACTTTGATGCATTCGTTTGGTCTTGATTTTCCAATTAGTATGGGAGGCTATAATTTCACCCAAAATCCAGATGAGCCAACTGTTATTCATGGCACCCATGTGCCTCTAGACCCAGATAAAGGGTTGAACGCACGAGAGCAATGCATTGCTGGGAGAACTAGGCTGTATGAAATGAGTTTTGATGATTTTGAGAAAAAAATTGTCAGCCAAATGAGTGGTGCACTGCGTGACGGTGGATTTGATGCTGAACGAGATATAGCAGCTATTACTGTTAATCGATGGCCACATGGCTATGCGTATGAATATCTCGATTATTCTGATCCTGTGGAATTCAATCCAAACAACGGACCGCATATTGCAGGTCGGGCACAAATTGGGCGTATTTCGATAGCCAACTCAGATGCTTCGGCTTACGCTTATCTTACTGGCGCTATAGATGCTGCTGATCGAGCGGTTAATGAGCAGTTAATGTTATAAAATAAAGTTATTATAATTTTTATGTTCTGGAAACTGATAAACCCAATTACGATAGCAATAGCAAATTCATTCTTACATGGATTAATAAGCGCAAATATAATTGTCTTATATTTCAAAGGGGTTAAAACTGGGAAAGATTATGCCATTCCTGTTAGTTATCTTGAAAACCCAGAAGGCAGACTTAGTTGTGTAACAGATCGACCATTTATTTGGTGGAGAAACCTAGTCAATTTAGAAAAAATAAAACTGTCATATAAGGGAAACTTGATTGAAGCTGAGGTGGATATTGAGGTTGATGATAATAAATTAATTGCAGATCAATTAGAGGCTTTGTGTCTACACAGCAGGATTGATGGCTGGTTTGCAGAAGTTGGTTACAAGAATGGCAAGCCCATAAGAAAAGATGTAGAAAAAACAGCAGGAAAGATGACGCTTATTCAGCTAAGAATTGATAAACCTTAAACTTACTGCTTCCTTTCTTGGGACATTCAATTGATCCAAAGGATGAGGCAAGACAGATCTTTCGCTTAACTTCTCTGGGTCTCTAGCAAATGACATCTCTATTGCCCTCGGATTACCCTGATTATCAACCCTGTTATTGTTTGGGTGTACATGAACTAATTTAAGCTCAAAATTATTTATGAAATTCCTTATTTCACCTATGTGATCAGAAATGTTGTGCAACTCTATAACCATTCCAGATAAAAGATCTGAATTTAATTTTATTTCATCGAGGATTCGATACTCATAGCCTTCTATATCAATTTTTAAAAAAATAGGTTTTTTATTAATCCGTTCTAATGTTTTTTTTAAATTGGTATGGCCCTCTTCTTCAGTCCCAATTTTTTCATAAAATAGCACTGCTTTATCTCTAAAAAAACGCATAAATTTTTTGTATATTTTAACTGCGTTACATGGGGCCTTCAATCGACCAATTAAAACACTTAAAAACCTTTTAATAAAAAACTTAGGCCAGAAAAATCCTCTCACTGAGTGATCATAAGCATTTATCACTATGTCTTTATGGGTAATAAAATCTTCTTCAAATCTCCAATTTTTTCCAATACCCATGGAAATAAGAGCTTCGGTTTGTTCTATGGATTTTGATTCTACAAGATAACCGCCGTCATTATGACCTCCGATTCTCAGGAGATTGTATTCACCTTGAGGTTTAAAATTTGATGGCAACATCTATTTTTTGGATTTTGCTGTGAAGGTTCCTTTAGCCATCAATTTTTTAATTGTTTTTTTAAATACTTCCCCTGCATCTGCATGATTCATAGGAGGAAGGTTTTTTGGCCAAATCTCTTCTTCGTACATTTTTTTAAATATCTCTGTTTTTAAGTATGGTATCCAATTTTGGAAACGTGCATTTTCTCTATAATGGCGAAGTGCATCTATATTTATTTCTGAGGCAACATAGCTGTCGCCCACTATTTGATTATGGGCTAGCACTGTCCCTTTATAATCAATGATAGAAGAACGCCCCCCTAGTGCACCATCAATTACTGTTGGATCCTCTCCTTCACTTCCAGGCATAATTAGCGACCCAGAATTAGGTGCAACCATATAACAGGTATTGTCAATTGCTCTGGAACGATTTTGAACCTCAAAGATTTCTCTTGAAACCCAAGGCTCAGGAAGAGAAGCTCTATAGAGAATTTCAGCACCATTTAGGGCAAAGGCTCTAAAAGATTCTGGGAATGATCCTTCAACACCTACTGTTCCTGCAATGTTACCAATCTTGGTCTTAGCAACAGGAAAAAATGCCTCTAAACTATCTCCGTGTTGCTCTATCCATTGATCATAAACATCATGTGGTGTTGTGGAGTGCTCAACAAAGACAACAATGTTTTTATGATGTTTATAGATAACATCTCCATTGTCATCAATAATAAAAACTGTATTAAAGAAACGGTCTGGATAATCAGGTAACTTTTCCTTTAGTTGGCCAATAATAAAAGTGTTTTTACTCTTTGCGTATTTACCTAAAAAATCCGTTTCGAACCCTGGAATTTCAGCTGCCATATTCTTAGCATAATCAGCTTGATCCAAATCCATTATTTCATCGACGAAACCTTGGATTGCACCCTCCCCTAGAGCAATGAGCCTAACAGGCAACTCTAATGAACACATGTGAGTTGCCATATCTATCATGTTGCCAATATGATTTAAATTCCTACTCACTTCTTGGCGAGATGTAACATGTTTGATCTTAGTTTGGAGTCCTACAGCTAAATATGGATCCATTATCAATACCCTCTTCTATAATTAATCAATGTAATCATCTAAATTTATATTATCAATCCCTGGAACAACAGGCCTAACTAAATCATCAACCTGTTCCATGTCTTTTGTTGCATCTATTCCAACTCTTAATGAAGTTTTATCTGATAATGCTGCTCTATCAACTTCCCAAGTAATAAAATCTGAGAATAAATAAACTTTTTCTGCTCGACCCATTCTTGTCCATGTTGCCCATTCAACATCATCCATATTAGATGGATCAAATTGAAAAATCCCATATTAATATTAAACGTTTCTTTAATAACTTCTTCAGGTTGTAGATCTGATGATTTCTTAATGGCAATAACTAGATGCATTAGTGGGCCTATTTTAGTATCAAAATGAACCACTACATCGGTAACAAATGAAAAAACCTCTTTAATTTTCTCTTTAAGCATTTCCGACATTCCATAAACAGTTAGATAACCCAAATTATTATGTTCCTTGGCTCTTCCTGCCATTAATGTATAAAACATTGCATCATTCCTTTTAAGGATTGATATGACCTCGCACATAGGTGCAGTTTCAGTTCCATACTGTGCGCCAAACTCACCCAATGTATTTTCCACCATATTATCGAGATCAACGACGGTTTCTATGACCATCTCTGCATCTACGGGTATTGGCAATCCAGTTTTAGGGCCTAGGACAACTTTCACCCCATCTCCTATCATTCCACCGGCTACATCTAATTCAGAGATATGCTCTGGTGATTTTGAAGCAGCTGCCATTAATAAAGCTGGGGGCGCACCCAAAACCATAGCAACTTTCATTTCTTTATTATTTTCACGATGCCAATTATAGCTTTTACGCAAGTCGCTCAAACCACTAGCGTTAATTAAGATGTGTTTTTTATCAACAATTAGGCATCTATAAAAACCAACATTAATTTCTCCTCCGGGTTTTTTGAAAATACCTACTGCTGCTGTAATAAACGGCCCTGTATCTAGCTCGAAAAAAGTAGGTACAGGTAAATCTAATAAATTAATATCATCATTTATTAAAATATTTTCTGTTATAGGGCCTGTGTCAATTTGAATATAAGGAATAGGATTAGATATTCCTTGTTGAACTTTTTGACCAGCTTGATCATATGTAAAGTTTTCACTGGCGTCTTCATTAAAAATTAAGCCATAACGATCCATGGAAGTAAATATTCCGCCAACTGCTTTATAGTGTGAACCATTAATATTTTCAAACATGAAGGCCTTGCCTTCCTGCTCTAATTTCTTCATTATTGCTGACATTTCAAATTTAGAATTAACCTCTTTTTTAATATGTATGAGGCTCCCTTTTTTATCGAGGATTTTAACAATTTCTCTGAACGATCTGTGCATGCTTAATTTAATTTGATTTGAGGTGATAGCTTACAATAGGCATCAATAATAATCTAATACGTAGAATATTGATTATCATTATCATACTGATATGCTTAATGTATTAAGTTCATTAGGAGAAGACATGAAAACAAAAGCTGCCTTAGCACTTAAAGCTGCAGAAGATTTAGTTATTGAAGAGATAGATTTGGACGGCCCGAAAGCAAACGAAGTTTTAATTGAAATTAAAGCAACTGGTGTTTGTCATACCGATGCATTCACGCTCTCAGGAGATGATCCGGAAGGCATATTCCCTGCGGTTCTTGGACATGAAGGAGCTGGTATAGTTGTAGAGGTAGGTTTAAACGTAACAAGTGTAAAACCAGGTGACCATGTAATTCCTTTGTATACACCAGAATGTCGTGAATGTAATTTTTGTCTAAATCCTAAAACTAATTTATGTCAGTCAATAAGGGAGACTCAAGGACAAGGCCTCATGCCTGATGGAAGTTCTAGATTTTCTTTTAACGGTGAAAAAATATTTCATTACATGGGCTGCTCAACATTCTCAAACTACACCGTATTGCCAGAGATTGCTGTTGCCAAAATTAGAAAAGATGCCCCATTTGATAAAGTTTGTTATATAGGCTGTGGTGTAACTACAGGTATAGGTGCTGTTGTTTTTGATGCAAAAGTTGAAGCTGGTTCAAACGTTGTCATATTTGGATTAGGTGGCATAGGCCTGAATGTAATACAAGGAGCAAGTATGGTTGGTGCTAATAAAATAATTGGCGTTGATATCAATGAAAATAAAATTGAATTAGCTAAACAATTTGGGATGACTGATTTTATAAATCCTAAAACTACAAACAATATAGTAGAAAATATATTAGACCTCACCAATGGTGGGGCAGATTATTCTTTCGAGTGCATAGGGAATGTAGAAACCATGAGACAGGCCCTAGAATGCTGTCATAAAGGATGGGGGGAATCAGTGATTATAGGTGTTGCAGGAGCTGGTCAAGAAATCTCAACAAGACCGTTCCAGTTGGTTACAGGCCGAGTGTGGAGAGGTTCGGCTTTCGGTGGGGCCAGAGGAAGAACCGATGTTCCTAAAATTGTTGACTGGTATATGGAAGACAAAATTAATATAGATGATCTGATAACTCATAAAATGCCATTAGAAAATATAAATGATGCATTTCAGTTAATGCATGATGGTAAATCCATAAGGTCAGTTGTTGAATTTTAATATTATATTATGTTCTATATTTTTTATTATATATATCAATTATTTATAAGTTATATTGTTTTATTAATATATATAGCATACATAGATTACGCTAGAATATAAAATCTGTTATTTTAGTTAGCTGCCCAGGTATTAGCATAGGCGCTGCTTTATCTATATTCTCTTGTACATTAATTAATGACCTTTTAAGTTGATTAATATCATCCCTATTATCTGGATACGATTGATAGGGGTTGTAAGCTTTTTTTATACCTAATAATTGGTAGAAATGCTCTCTTGGTATGGATGAATAATCACAAACTTTAGCAAAAGTTTTTCTAATTGCTTCAGGATATACAATCCATTCAAGATCTTTAGAATATTTTACCAATGTCTTTCTTAAATTATTTATTGGTTTGCCAGTTTTTATATTAAAAAATAAATATTCATTACCAATAAGATGTTTATTTTTATTTTGATGATCTTTTATATCTTTGAGCAGGAGCTCAATCGAAGGGGTTATAGGTAACATTTGCTTATAATTCTTTTTCTCGATTAATATATAGCTTTTTCCTGTTATTTGATCCCATTTCATATTTAATACATCTGATTTTTTAATGCCTGTAATTAACATTAAGTAAATTGCGTTTCTGCTTAATCTATCTACTTTATTAATATTTAACGGATCCCACATCTGATATATGAATTTTGGAAGCTCATTATCAAGGCCTAATTGAGTATCTTTTGATTTAGGCCGATAGCTTAAACCACTATTAAATATACTACTTGTTGGATTGAATGACTTTTCAATTATATTCTTTGTTCCTGCATATGAAAAAACAGATGACATTAATCTTAAAGCATTATGTCTAGCGGCTGGTGTAGTTTTTTCTTGGTTATACCAATCTTTTATTTTTTCTTCTGAAATTTGAGAAATATTAATTTTATGAAAATACTTTAGTTTATTATTTAATAAATACTTAGAGGAATGTTTTGCAAAATCATAGGAATATTCTTTTTTTGCGATTTTGTCTTTTATAAAATATTCTGCAACATTAAAAAAGTTCATTGATGTAGTAAATTGTTTTGATTTACTCTTTTTAATTAAGTTTGGATCAAATCCCTTTTGTAGTAATTTTAAACAATGAAAATGCTTATCAAGTGCTTTGTCTATTGTTAGATTTTTAGGTGTTCCGTGTGTAATTGTCCTTGGATTACCACCAAAATGTATTCTTCCGTATGTAATAAACGAAATTCTTCCCTTTGGATTAACTTTAACCCTAAATCCTGGGTATTGTGTAAATTTAATAAAATACGGTTGTTCCCTAAATTCTATTGCATCTATAAACTCAGGATTAATTATATTAGAAACCTCTATCATGGATATAGCATACTATAAGTTACACTATATTTATATAATCTATATTATCTATCTATATATCATATAGATATAATAATCATACTATTATGTATAATATTATGTTCTATAAAAATAGATCGCCACCATTTGGACTAATACACTGACCTACAAAATGGTTGCCTGAAGCTGAAGCTAAAAACAAATATGCTGGCGTGACCTCATCAACACTAGCAATATTTCCTTTTGGGATGCTTTGCCTAATACTGTCTAGAATTTCTTCTGGAACATCGGCTAGCATTCTTGTCTCTGTTGCACCAGGTGCGACACAATTGGCTCTAATATTTTTATCTCCTATCTCTAACGATAATGATCTAGTAAAAGATATTATTGCTGCTTTTGCTGCTGTGTAATGTGCAAAGCCGGCACTTCCTTTATAAGCTAACTGTGATGCAGTATTAATTATCCGTCCATAATTGTTCTTGTACATAATCTTTAAGCACTCTCTTGTGCACATAAATGTTCCATTTAAATGTATTGAGAGCAATTCGTTCCACATTTGTGATGTCATTTCATGAATAGGGGCACTCGTTGCTATTCCTGCGTTATTAACAAGGATATCAATTGTTCCAAATTCATCTTTTACGTTATTAACCATTTCAATAACTTCGTTTTCAGCAGAAACGTTAGCCATGTGGGTTATAGAACGGGGAGACACAGCTGCGATTAATCCCAACGTAGTGTTAGCATTTTCTGCCTCTTCTTGATTGGGATAATTGACCACCACTGTTGCTCCTTCTTGTGCAAAAAGTTTTGCTACACCTTGGCCTATCCCTGATGAAGACCCCGTTATAAGAGCTATTTTGTTTTTTAATTTCATGGTCGACTTCTTATTTTGTAGTTAATATGAAATATTATAATTCATCATCAATTTTAATATGCTTTAAATTAGAAACATGTTTAGAAAGAAAAGTCTTGAATCACATCACTATTATGATGAGAAAATTTTTACTCAAGAGATAGAACATATCTTTAAAAAAGAATGGTTGTGGATAGGTAGATCAGATCAGCTTAAAAATAGAGGTGACTTCATTACTGCAGATGTGATTCATTTTCCAATAATTGCTCTCAGAGATAATAACGATCAATTAAGAGGCTTTCATAATGTTTGCCGACACAGAGCTTCTAAGGTCTTGCTTAGATCATCAGGTAATTGTAAGCATATTGTGTGCCCTTATCATGGATGGAGATATAACCTTAAAGGTGAACTATCAAACCCCTCTAAATTTTTTGGCTCAGATGACTTTGATCATAAAATTCATTCGCTCTTTCCAATTCATGTTCAGGAAAAATTTGGGCTTATTTTCATTAGTCTAAACAAACAACCAAAGTTCTTAGATGAATGGTTAGGGCCATTTGAGCAAGTGATTAATAATCATTATGACAGTGAGTTTATTTTTCATAATGAACTCAAATTTGATGTTCACGCCAACTGGAAAACCTATGTTGATAACTATCAGGAAGGCTACCATATCCCCATAGTCCACCCCCAGTTAAATAAAGATGTTATCTGGGAAGAATATGAACTGAATAATACAAATGAGTGCAGTATTCATAAGGTCCCTGAAAAGGCTAGCAGCAGTCAACCAGGGAGTTTTGGTTGGCACTTCCCTAACTTTATCTTTAATACTTATGGTAGAGGCATAGTCTTCCAGAGGATTGAACCAGTTAAACCTAAGTGGTGCAGAGTTATTTATAATCTTTTCAGATCGCCTGATATTGCGTATGATGATTTTGAAAATAAAGAAGGAAAGTATCAACTGGAAGTAACAAAACCTCCAAGCAGGCATTTATACTTCTGGGCCTCTAAGCACAAAGTATGAAACTGGGGTTGCTTATTTTCACGATTTGATAATTCACAAGTTAAATATGGAGTAACCAAAATGATTTTACTAACAGGCGCAACTGGTAAAACAGGGTCAGCAACAGCAATAGAATTATCCAATCTAAGTGTTCCCTTTAGGGCACTTATAAGGAGCGAAGACAAACGGGGTGAAATAGAAGCATTGGGTGGAGAAGTGATTATTGGATCAGCAGAAGATAGAGAGGCCATTGATCAGGCAATGACTGGCATCAATAAATTACTTATTATTTTGCCAAATTGTGAAAATCAATTGGAAATGGAAATGCAATTAGTAGACTCTGCAAAAGATGCAGACGTTGAGCAAATTGTATACATGTCTTCAGTTGAAGCTGATGAAGAATGCACTAGCCCAATACCTAAGCTTCATTGGGATACAGAGGTTTATATAAAAAATTCTGGCATGCAGTGGACTATGATTAAACCTAATTTTTATATGCAAAACTTTATTGGTTCAGCTAAAACAATTGTTGAGCAAAACAAGTTCTTTCTACCTATGAGTGATGGGAGAACAGGAATGATTGATACACGTGATGTAGGTAAGGTTATTGCGAAAGTTCTTTCAGAAAAAGGTCATGAAGGTCAAAGTTATCAAATAACCGGTCCGGAGACTTTATCTTTTTATGATGTTGCTGCTAGATTCAGCTCTGTTTTAGCTAGAGAAATTTTATATGTTGATATGCCTATGGATGCTTATAAAAATATCTTATCTCAATTTCTAACTAACCAATGGCACTTGGATTCAGTTATTGATCTTTTTGGTGGAATTGCAGAAGGGGGGATTGAATACAAAACAAATACGTTTGAAGAACTTATTGGAACCCCTCCTAGATCTTTAGAGGACTTTATTGAAGAGCACAGAAATCTCTATACTTCATAAATTAATTGGGTTTTAGTCCTGTTCTTGCCATCCTTTCCTCACTATTATGAAGGAAAAAAGTATTGAAGGGATGCCCATAAAGGCTGCCCATATAAAGAAATTAGACCAGCCATAGTGATCAACAAGTTGGCCTGAAAAACCACTCAGTATTATTCCTAAAAGAAACATAATTGATGTAAATAAAGCATACTGTGATGCCGCATAATCTCTATTAGTTAGGCTGGAAAGAAAGGCTATAAAAATAGATCCTGAAAAACCTAATGCAAAATTATCAGCACTAATAGTAAGGATTAAAATCTCTATATTTGGACCCATGCTTTCAAGTAATAGAAAAAATAGGTTTGTTATTGCCAGTAATATACTGCTTATTATTAAGGGCCTAGATATACCATATCGGACAACTGAAAGCCCTCCAATCAATGTCCCTAAAACTGTTACTGCAAACCCAAAGACCTTTGTAATTGTTGCAATTTCACTCAAATTAAACCCTATATCCATATAAAAAGGGTTAGCAACAACATTGACCAATAGATCGCTCATACGATACACACCAATAAATATAATCAACATTAAAGACCAGCTACCATTTCTCCTAAAAAATTCCATGAAAGGTTCCAAAATAGACTTCTGAAATGAGTATCCTTCTCCATCTAAAGATTTTTTATGTATAGGCTCAGGAATTAATAAAACTGTTATTATCCCAATTAACATCAAAGGTGCTAAAGCTTGATAGGCGATTTTCCAAGAATAGTAATCAGCCAAATACAGAGCGCCTGCAGCAGAAAACAAAAATGAAATTCGATACCCTAATTGATAACTAGCACCCATCGCTCCCTGATATTTATTACTAATAATCTCAACCCGATACGCATCAATAGCAATATCTTGACTGGCTGATGCAAAAGCTATTGCTATACTTATTATTGCTAAGAAGCCAAGTTCAGTTTGAGGATCTATACTAGGAATGAAAAGTAACCCAGAAAAAATTAAAATTTGTGTGAGAAGAATCCATGATCTTCTTTGACCTAATGTTTTTGATAAATATTGAATTGAAACATTATCTAAAATAGGGGCCCATAAAAATTTAATTGCATAAATAATGCCTACCCATGCAAACATTGTAAGGTCAGTCATACTGATCTTGGCAGAAGCCAGCCATGCAGAAAGACTGGCAAACAATAATGGGTGAGGCAAGCCAGCAGAAAATCCTAAAAAAGTCATCCTAATTACTTCAGGCTTTAAATAAATTTTTAGGCCTAGTTGTATGACTTCTTGCTTACTAGAATTCATAATCATACTGATTAACTAATGGAGCATGATCAGAAAATTTCTGCTCTTTATAAATATAAGAGTCCATTACTTTTCCTTTAAAATCATTTGTTAAAATCTGATAATCAATTCGCCATCCAACATTATTCTGATATGCATTACCTCTATTTGACCACCAAGTATATTCACTATCGTTTTGATTCACTTCTCTAAAAGTATCAGTACATGACAAATCATTAAAAATAAAATTCAGCCAAGCCCTCTCTTCGGGCAAACAACCAGAATTCTTTTGATTGGCTTTCCAATTTTTTATATCTATTTCTTTGTGAACTATATTTACATCACCACAAAATATATAGGGGGTTTTATTTTTAATTCTCTCTTTTAATAAGTCACTGAATTGATCCAAAAATCGATACTTTAAATCTTGTCTAATTGTGCCGGTAGTGCCTGAAGGGAAATAAATTGAAGCGATATTGAAGTTCTCAAAAACACACTCAATATAACGACCCTCAGCATCAAACTCTTTACAACCAAGGCCTTCAATAACATTATTAGGTTTTAATTTAGTGAAGATGGCCACCCCACTATAGCCTTTTCTCATAGCCACATAATGAAAACAGTGATAATTACTTGGCCAAAATGCTTCACTTTTAATGTCATCCAACTGAGCTCGGACTTCTTGCAAACAGACAAAATCAGCACTCTCTTTTTTTAACCATTCAAACAACCCTTTTTTTTGAGCTGCACGAATGCCATTAACATTTAATGTGATTACCTTAATTAGATCCCTCCTTTAAGCTATGCCTTCATAATCATTTCATTCTATGAGATGCTAGACATATCATGTCGATCTAAGTGTATATTGTATGGAAAATTACAAACAGAAATTTATCAGATTATCACTAGAAATAGGGGCGCTAAAATTTGGAGAATTTCAACTTAAGTCAGGAAGAATTAGTCCTTATTTCTTTAATATGGGCCTTTTCAGCTCAGGCCCTCTAATCAAAAATATAGGTGATTTTTATGCTGCTGCCCTTGTTAGTAGCAATATAAATTACGACATAGTTTTTGGACCAGCTTATAAAGGTATTCCAATAGTTACCGCACTTGCTTCTTCACTCTCAACATCTTATCAATTAGATAAGCCTTTTGTTTACAACAGAAAGGAGATTAAAAACCATGGAGAAGGTGGGGTTACTGTTGGAGAAAAATTAAGGGGAAATGTGGTTATTGTGGATGATGTCATAACAGCTGGAACAGCAATAAGAGAGGCTGTTGGAATTATCAATAATTCTGGTGCGACCACAACCGGTATAGTGATATCACTTGATAGGCAAGAAAAAGGAACTGGAAATTTATCAGCAGCAAAGGAAATAAGTAACGCTCTTAATATCCCTGTTATATCAATAGTAAATCTCGATGAAGTTATTGACTACATAGAAAACAACCCATCTGATTATGGTCAACATATCGATACAATTAAAAAGTATAGAGAAGAATACGGAGTTTAAGGTTAGCCTGTATGTCCAAACCCACCTGAACCTCTCTCTGACTCATCAAAATCTTCTACCACATTAAAATTAACTTGCTCAACCGGTAAAAAGACCATTTGTGCTATCCTCATCCCAGGCTCAATATCAATCTGCTTGGATCCTCTGTTCCAACAAGAAATAAAAACTTGGCCTTGATAATCAGAGTCAATTAAACCAACCAAATTACCAAGCACTAAACCTTTTTTATGGCCTAACCCAGATCTGGGTAAAAGCACAGCTGCTAGACTAGGGTCTTTAATATGTATTGCAATCCCACTAGGAATTAGCTCAGTATCCCCTGGTTGTAAGGAAACTGTTTGATCAATACATGCTTGAAGATCAACCCCAGCTGAACCATCAGTTTGATATTCAGGTAAGCTAAAATTATCACCAATGCGTGGATCAATAATTTTAAGGTCTATGGTTTTTTTCATAATATAAAAAAGAATTATTAGAGTAGTTTAATTCTTTTGTCTTCAGGTCACCAGACTGGGTGCATACTTTTTTCTCATAAATTCTTGCTATGTTATGTAGCTATTGGTATAAAAGCCGTCCTAAATGCAAAAAACATATACAGGTTAACAATAAAAAGAAAGAAATGGCGAAAGTCTGTGAAGTAACTGGCAAAAGAACAACAAGTGGAAATAATGTTTCGCATGCAAACAACAGAACGAGACGAAAATTCTTTCCTAATTTGCACACGCATCGTATTTGGGTTGAGAGTCAAAATAAATACATAAAGCTACGCCTTTCTAAAAAAGGGTTAAGAACAATCGACAAATTAGGGATAGACCATGTTCTTGCTAATTTGAAAGATTTTGGAGAAAAAGCATAAATGCGTGAAAAAATAAAACTAGTCTCTACTGCTAAAACAGGTCATTACTACACGACCACTAAAAACAAGAAAGAACACCCTGATAAAATGCAAACAAAAAAGTTTGATCCTAAAATCAGAAAACACGTTCTGTATAAAGAATCTAAAATTAAATAATTTTATTCCATAAAACATGTGGGCATAATTAAAAACAATGCCTGAGCTACCAGAGGTTGAAGTAACCAAACGATCACTAAAAAGTCACCTGCAGGGTCGGCAGATAGAGCGTATTAATGTTAGAGAAAAGCGCTTAAGATGGCCATTAAATCTCAACCAACTGAATCACTTACTTAATCAAGATATTTTAAGCCTATCAAGGAGAGGGAAGTATATCTTAATCAATAGTGAGCGCGGAACTGCTTTAATTCATTTAGGAATGTCAGGCAGTATTGGAATTCTAAAGAATGATAGACCAATAAAAAAACACGATCATTTTGATTTGGTTACGGATAACAAGGTAATTATTAGATTCACTGACCCAAGAAGATTTGGTTCGTTTATCTGGGCAGGTAAAAACCCTGAAAAACACAAGCTTCTTAAAAACCTTGGGCCAGAACCTCTTAACAATGACCAATTAGGCTTACACTTGCACAACTTGAGCAAGGGTCGCAAGACATCAGTTAAGGCATTTATAATGAATGCCAACATTGTTGTTGGTGTTGGAAATATTTATGCCAGTGAATCACTATTCATTAGTGGCATTCATCCTAAAAGAAGAGCAAATGCTGTTAGTAAAAATAGATATCTTAAGCTAGCAACCGCTATACAAAACACACTTGAAAAATCTATTAACATGGGTGGAACAACTCTGAGAGACTTTACTTACTCTGATGCTGGACAAAAAGTTGGTTACTTTAAACAGGAACTTAATGTTTATGGTAGAGGGGGTTCGCAGTGTTCAAAATGTGAGCAGCCAATAAAATCAGTCTTACTTAGTGGTAGAAGCTCTTTTTATTGTTCTAACTGTCAGCATTAATTAATAGTAATCAACTTCACTGTCATCAATCAGTGCTCTAGGATCTGAAGAGGTGTCAACTTTGCCATTTGATTTTTGCATTGTGACAATTTGCATGTTCCCATAGTCTGCAATTTCTTCCAGATTGTGCCCTTTAGATTGAAGCTCTTGAATCATATCTTTACTAAACGTGTCTCTCTCGTATTGTATGACATCTGGTAAATACTGATGATGAAAACGATTTAATGATGTCATTGCATCGGCTGATCCGCCATTCGTCCAATTTAAAATAGACAGAAGCACCATCGTAATAATTTTAGCTCCTCCAGGAGTCCCTAAAATAGCTATACCTTTATCAGACTCAATAAAAGTAGGTGTCATGCTAGATAGCATCCTTTTTTTAGGCTCAATAGAGTTTGCCTCACCGTGCACTAGACCATATCGATTAGGTGCAAAAGGCTTAGCGGAAAAATCATCCATTTCATTGTTTAATATAAACCCAGCAGAAGGGACCATATAGCCCGAACCAAACCATGTATTAATCGTTTGAGTTGTGGCAACCCGGTTTCCTTGATTATCTATGATTGAAAAATGAGTTGTTTCTGTGCCTTTGTTGGCATTTAAAGCAATCGTCATATTATCTTCAAGGTGGATAGGGGTAGCCTGAGTTAAATCGATCGTTTCTGTGTGCTTAACCGCATGATCTAACCCAATCAACTTATTAATTGGAATATTAACAAAATCAGGGTCACCAAGATACGCTGCTCGATCTTGATATGCTCTTCGCATAGCCTCAACTATTAAATGAATTAGGTCAGCTTCTTCCATTTGTTTATAGTCGTATTGGGCAAGGATATTTAAGATGGCAGCTATAGTGGTTCCACCAGATGACGGGGGTGGTGCAAGGGTTAGTCTAAATTCTTTAAAGGCTACTGTAATCGGCGAACGTTCCACAACCTGATAATCATAAAAATCTGCTAAAGACCAAATTGACCCATCCTTGTTGGTTTCATTGATGATAGTTTTAGTCAGCTCGCTGTCATAAAATCCTTGATGGCCCTGTTCAGCTATGGTTTTTAGTGTAGTGGCGAGTTCTTTTTGCTTAATCACATAACCAACATCTGGCAGTTTATTATTAGGTAAGAAGATCTCCTTAAACTTGGGAGACATCACATCAACTTTCAGGGCAACCCTTAAGGCAACCAGCAGCCTTTCATAAACAGGGAAACCCTGTTCGGCAAGCTCAATTGCAGGCCTCAAAACTGTATCTAATGGGAGTCTTCCATAATTTTCAGAAATGTAGACAAGCGCAGCTGGTAAACCGGGTATACCAGAAGCCAGTGGACCGTCTAGAGAAACCCTAGGTATCACATTTTGCTTCTCATCCAAATACATTTCTGAGTAAGATTCAAGTGGGGCAACCTCTCTTGCATCTATAAATGTTGAGAGCTCATCACTACTTCGGTAAAGGAGAAAAAACCCACCACCACCAAGCCCTGAGCTATATGGCTCTACCACAGAAAGAGCAGCACTAACTGCAACAGCAGCATCAAAAGCATTGCCTCCTTGTTCTAAAATTGTATAACCTGCTTTAGTTGCTAATGGATGAGCAGAAGCGATGCCAGGTTGTTGTGGTTTGGTTGGTTGACTAAAAGCAATCGGGGTATTGATCAGTGAAATACAAATCAAGACTTGTAAGAATGCTTTACTAAACAAATTATGCATTATTTTTTATAGATTTCTGCTAGGGCGCTTTGAACAATCGGATGAACAAAATCAGATATATTGCCGCCTTCTTGTGCTATTTGTCGAATCAACGATGATGAGATGAAAGCATTTTGATCACCGCTGCTTAAAAACACTGTTTCAATATCATCGGCAAGCCTTTTGTTCATGCTGGCTAACTCAAACTCATACTGGCCGTCAGCTGGTGACCTCAAGCCCCTTACAATAACTCTTGCTTCAATTGATTTTGCAAAGTTTATGGTCAGGCCATCATAGGCTGCAACTTCAATATTGTTAAAACTATTAAGGACCTCATTAACCATTTCTAGTCTTTGATCGAGTGAAAATAATGGGTTTTTTTCAGGGCTCTTTGCTACTCCAACAACAAGGTCTCCAAATAATGTTGAAGCTCTTCTGATGATTTCAAAATGACAATGCAATCATGTTAACTCCGTAAATTAATCTCTGTCAGTCTGTCTAATAAGGCCATAGTATACTTTACCCGCCCTAGATTCTTTATAAATATAGCAACCAAATTGGCCTTCAGTAGTTATTGATTGGTTGGTTTCATAATAAACCCATGTTGTTTTAGAGGCCCAATTATTTTTATATAAGAGAGTTATTATCTCTATGAGATCACAGGATCCATATGGGGGGTCTATAAAGATAATATCAAAGGAGCCCTTTTTATTTTTGCTGCCAATAAATTTAAATGCATCCATACATAAGTTGGTGTAATTACAAATACCTATGCTTTCTATTTGTTGTTCAAGACTTCGATGAACGTTGGGTGAACTATCAATTAGGGTTAGGTGTGTACCCCCTCTAGATAGTGCCTCAATTCCAAGCACACCTGAGCCAGCAAAAAGATCTAATACATTGGAATCATGAATAATGGGGTCCAACCAATTAAACAATGTTTCCCTAACTCTGTCCGGTGTGGGTTTAACAGCTGGGTCATTCATTGTTAGCTTTCTACCTTTATACTGCCCGCTGATAATTCGAACTTCTTTAGAGGATGACATAAGGTTCTTCTGTGGTTTTTGCGCAATTTTAATGTGAATATATAGTTAATTTTAAACCTAAATAATGATATAATCTATTGATAAATATAGATTTTTAAATATTAGGTGTCTAATATTTAGCACTCTCGCTATCTG